>BNJU01003638.1_pt1 | contig 241421 bp, 428 predicted proteins | sample 8539281 | NCBI WGS metagenome assembly BNJU01 (sample SAMD00202456, study PRJDB9452) | human saliva metagenome | isolation source: human saliva | place: Japan | reverse complement strand
AAATAACCTGTTGAGTGCAGATGAAACTCAAATGAAGCTATAATAGACGAGCTTGATTTAACTTACCCGTTCAGCAAGTTAAGTAAATCCAACTAAAATGAACGAAAGTAATTAAAGCTAAGCTACATTAAAATAGAAGTGAAACTTTATCTAACCAAAGTACCTATCAACAAAAAGAGGTATCAAAAGACCGTTAAGTTCAAAAAATAACCCCATTTGGGTAAACGAACGCGTTTCGTTTGTTTCTTGTTCTTTTTTGTCTTTTGTGGATTTTCTGTTCCTAAAACTAAAACTAAACGTTTCGAAAAACAAGAACAGGTTCCATTATTTAAACTTTGCGCGCTATAAGTTTAAATAATTAAGATTTAACAACCTTATTCAAGCTGTTAAACCAAAGTCGCTATGAATTATAGCAATCTTTTTGCCAATGGTGCGAGACAGAATCGAACTGCCGACGCATGGAGCTTCAATCCAACGCTCTACCTAACTGAGCTATCACACCTAAAATGATACCCTTAACACCTCTGATATCTTATGTTGGAGAACCTTTCAACCAACAAGTTTTCGAACATCAACCCAGTACAGTCAGATAGAGTTTGCTCGTGCTTTTTATTACCTAGAAACTGTACTTCTTAGGTAAAAGGCGTTTAAAACCGACCTCTACGACAAATTTGATACCAATAAGCGGAGATGTCTCCATCGGTTTGCAACTGAGTTTTAGTCTTGGTTTACTGAAAAAGGAGAACTCTGAACCTTTCTGCACATATTGCTTGGATTTGAAGTGCAGTAAACCTCACCAACCTTATCTGACTAGCTTTAAGCCTGCTAATCGAACCGTTGGCGTCACCTCGTATCGCTGAGGGGCGTTAGTAGAGGACTAACCTTCTACTTAGGTGTTCTTACCTAATTAGATAAAAAACTCAAGCACTCACATAGCGGTTGCACACTATGTTTGTACTATAATGACTCGAACTGGTCTCGAACCAGTGACCCTCAGATTAAAAGTCTGATGCTCTTCCAACTGAGCTATCGAGTCTAATTAGATACCCAACAATAAAGTTAGGATGCGGATAGAGGGAATTGAACCCCCGATTAACGGAATCGAACCGATGTACAAGAGCGACTTGTAGAACCAACCTGCCTTACCAACACTTAGGACAGCCACATTATCCGCTATGAGTAGCTACTCAATGATTCCAGTAGGACTTGAACCTACAAAACCCCACGCTTAGAAGGCGTGTGCTCTATCCAGTTGAGCTATGGAACCTTAATAAATCAAAACCTTAACCAAATTTCAAACGGAAAACAACTTCCGCACACATAGTCCGCTTAGGATTGCTTTATGCGTTTACTCCTTCTTTTTCAATTAAGGTATGCGCAGAGAGGGAGTCGAACCCTCACGAACGAACGTTCCCAGGATTTTAAGTCCTGTGCGTCTGCCAATTTCGCCATCCACGCTGGATATAGTGTTTCTAGCTAAAAATCTAGGTAGAAACACTATAATAAGAAAGGACGTTTGCTTCTGAAAATCAAACTTTGAAAGGCGGATACCTCTCAACACAAACGTGAGGACTCCAACCTCACTAAGTCAGCAACTTGACCGTTTGTATAGTGCAACAACTTGCACTAGCACATCCCTGTGACAACTATCACAGCTTTTAAAGGAGGCGCACACTAGCAGCTCTAAACGCATTAGTAAACACATTAGTGAAAGTTCAGCTACCTTTCACTAAACAAGTGTAAGGATTCCAACCTCATTAAGTCAGCAACTTGACCACTTGTGAAAGATGCAGAAACCAAATTGGTATTTCTTAGGGCGTCTGATACCCTTCGCATCCTTAGATGACTTAGCTTACCCAAGTAAATCATCTGACAACACACCTTTACTTTATTGTTAAATTGAATCGAATTTAACACCGACTCAGACAATTCGGAGATGCCGTAAGGTAAACCAGCCCCTTACAACCTAAAAGTTGAACTATTCGGCTTTGCCCAACTTCTAGTTATGCCTGAATAGACTACACCGAACATCCGATGAACTAAACAGGGATGATAAAAAAGCTTTATCCATTTCTGCGAGAAAGTCTCGCAATAACTAGAGCAGGAATCCAACCCACTGAGAAAACTCGGTAGCAACCCTAGTTCACCTAAACCTTTAGGTTATTTTACAGCGTCTTTAAGAGCTTTACCTGCTTTGAATACAGGAACTTTAGTAGCTGCGATTGTAAGAGGTTCACCTGTTTGTGGGTTGCGACCTTGACGTTCAGCACGATCACGAACTTCAAAGTTACCAAATCCAATCAGTTGAACTTTTTCACCTGCTGCAAGATAGTCAGACACTGCTGCAAATACTGCATTTACGGCTGCTTCCGAATCTTTCTTAGTCAACTCAGTAGCTTCTGCTACTTTAGCAATCAAATCTTTTTTACTAGCCATTTCTTTTAGGCTCCTTTCTTTATATGTTAGCACTTTTGCTAACTTACAATAAACATTATATCACACAAACCCAAGTATGTCAACAGTTTTTGTGTAAAAAGTTTTAAAAAGCCTTATTTCATCTAACTTTATAGCAAAAACCCTTGATTTTACTAGGGTTTTCGAACACTCAAATTTTAGAAATTCTCACTAAATAACTACGTTTTCTAATACTTTATCAAAAAAATTTCTTAAAAAATTTTGGAGCTTCAATCGTTAATACAGAAGAAATTGTAGACTCTGGGAAGATACCCAATGACCTAGAATCATTCGAATTTTCTCGATTATCTCCCAATAGAAAAATACTCCCTTCTTGCAAAATAACTGATAAACCTTTATGAGAACCTAACCAAGAAGACTTATCTTCTATCAAATTAAAAGTTTCTTTAGAATCATCTACTAAAGAGTGATTCACTTGCAAACCTAACTCTGATACGGTTAAAGTATCACCCTCAGTCGCAACAACCCTCTTCACAAGCTTTTGTTCGATTTAAAACATCATAAGCTACTACTATATCGTCTTTTTAGGTTTTCCTAATTGCTTGACTCGACTAAACCACAACTGTCTATCTTGCAAAAGTAGGGGTTCATCGAATTACCCGAAATTAAAAATAGGATTACAGAACAGCTTAAAACCAAATAGCAAAGCAAATAGAAAGATACCGAACGCACCAAGCCAGTTTAACAAAGAACTGAAAAACTCCCTTAACTTCTCATAAGAAACATTAAATTCTTCTTTATTATTTTCTTTTTCATCTAATTACGTAACCTAGTTACTCAAGAGTACCCTCAGAAGGCTCAGAATTGACCTCTGCGCTCTTCATTTTGGAATTAACGATAGAAACCTTACCTACTGTTATTTTACTCTTAAAAATAGCTCTCTGGGCGTTCTGACTCATGTAATATTGGTTTCAACCGAAGTACAAGATACCCTTTGACTTGTGACACAACCCCCTAAATGATAAACGATAGAACTTAGCAAACAGACTAAAAATAAACCCTAGCAACAAATATAAAACCCACTGCGTAAAACCGTAGGTATATGCATAATTACACAAAAGCAAACAACCCTAAAAGAAAGATAGGTTGAATGTGCATAAACTCTCGCGCATAGAACCATAAAAACGCAATATCTCACTAGCACTATACTCTTTTAATTTACTAGCTAAACGCTTTGCAATAAAAACTCTGAAATATTTCTTTCATATCAGCCTCACTCTACTAATAATTAAAGTTTACGATAGTTAAAAACCACCGTAAACTTTAAATCTATTCTAACCGTTATTTTTCAGAATCACCTTTTTAGAACATCCGTATGTTCTTCTGAATCCAAAGGAGCAGTTTCACTCTCTTCAACTAGCAAAGAAGTATGTTCTTCATCATTATCAACTAGTAAAGAAAGTGTGTTCTTCTTCCCCGGAATCTAATACCGTAGTCTGTTCAAGTTCCTCTGTACCCAATACAGAAGTTTGTTCATCCATGCCTTCAAAATCATCAACTAATAGAGAAGTGTGTTCTTCTTCTCCTGAGTCTAATACCGTAGTAAGCTCTGGTTCTTCATCTTCAGAACTCAAAACAGAAGTGTATTCACTGTCTTCTAAAGGCTCAGTACCAACAGTGGCAGTTTGCTCTGTATTATCAGCGTCCAAAACCTCTGTATCTGCACCTAACACACTCAATTTTGCCAGAAGTCTCAATAGATCCACTATCTTGGTTCAATAAAGCAACTTCCTCAGCTAAGATAGAATCTACATCTGCTGAACCAATCTCAGATTCAGTTAAACCAGTATCCTCAACCGAAGAACCACCACTAGAAGATAGGATACCCTCAGCTTCTGTTACTAAGTGTGCTCCAATTCTATATCGTTCAAGCTCTTCTTCTAAGGCTTTACGTTTGCGGACAGAAGCACCCCACCAAGCAAGTAAACCTACAATAGCACCAAGCCCTAAAACACCAACTACAAGTTTAACCGCATCGGAGTGTAATAAAGCTTGAATATCACTTGCCGTAACTGTAATTCCGTCTACTTTCTGAGTCGTTGTATTTCCAGCTAAATCAACTACCTCAACTTCAATCGTATAAGGTTTGTCAGAGTGCTCCAAATCTAAGATTTTTTCACCTTTCTCTAACTCACTTCGTGTAAATTCATAAACCTTACCGTTAATCAAAACTCGAACACGAGCTAAACCAATATTATCCTTTACAAGAACCTTGAATTGATATTTTGCAGCATCATATTTACCATTATTTAAAATACCCTCAATCTTCAACTCTGGCGCAATATTATCTAACACAAACTGAAATTGAACAGAAGCATTAGATGATGAAGCGTGACCGTCTACATCAACAGTAGCGACGGAAATCGACCATACCCCATTTTCTTTAAAGGCATTTTTATCAAAAAGTATAAGTATAAGTGTAAGAACCGTCATCCTCTTTCTTCTCAACAACATTTACTTGGCGAGAATCCAAGGACACCACTTTTACCGTCTCAAAGTGAAAAGTAAACTTAGTTTTACTTGTATCTAATCGCGTAGTGGAATGTTCTGACAGTTTCAAATCTTCACTTAAAGACTGATAGTAAGCTCCATTTACATCTTTATTTAACCAATTATAAGTGGAACCATTTTTATTAACTGCATAAGTAATGGTCTTCTCAGAGACTTGACCTTTATCGTCTGTTACTTGTACTTTAACAGTATAAACTCCATCTCTTTCTGGAAGATTATCTGCTACGAAAGAACCATTCACAACTCGACCTGTTAATTCAGTAGTTCCTGCTTGAGAAGATACAGTAGCTTTTACATCACGCACAGAACCATCGGATACTCCCTACCGTTAGCTTATCTGGACTTTCTACATAATTCGTCTTGTCAGAAACACCACCAATAGCTACGTTACCACCATTGTTAGTATTACCATTTGAAGTGTTTGTATTAGGTGTAGAAGGATTAACAACAACCCCTCCTCCACCTTGATTATCTGTACTTGGAACCTCAGAAGGTGTACTTGGAGTAGGAGGTGTAGGAACAGGACTTGGTGTTGAAGGTGTTACATCATGATTATTCCCATTATTTGGAGTTGAAGGAGTATCAACACCTGGAGTTGGCGTTGGTAATGGACTCGGACTTGGTTCTGGTGTAGGTGTTGGTAATGGACTCGGACTTGGTTCTGGTGTAGGTGTAGGCGCTAACGGTTCAATACCGCTAAGTTCAAAGGTAACAGAACCTAAACGTCTCACCGAATGTTGAATGAATATCATTAGAATCTACACTAAAAAGTATAATTACCACTAGACAATACCGACCCATCAAATGTGTAAGTATTATCTGAACCTAAAACACCAGTCAATTTGTATTTTCCATCTGACGAGGTTGCAGAAAGAGTGCTTGGTAAACTATCACCCTCAACCACAGAACTAGCTTTAAGTTCAACTGTATGATTTTCCAATTTTACCACATTCAAAGACATAACAGACTTATCTTCAATCGACCCTAAGTAAATAACTTGATTTTTACCCTCAGAATCTTTATAACGCAACTCTAAAGTTGAAGTTACAGGTAAAAGATGACTGTCTATTGGATCATGCTCTTCGACTGAACCATCTGATAACTTTTGAACAAGTCTTAAATCAGTCATACCTTTCTTAGTATTAGAAATAGAAGCCTTTAAACGTGTATCTGAATTTACCAAATAATTTTGACCCACTTGTTCAATAGTTGAACTTTCCCCAAAATTAAGCTTAGGCTTATCCTCATCAACCTTACCATCTTCTTTAGGTTCTTCTTTTGGTTCTTCCTTCGGAGTCTCTTTAGGTTCGTCTTTCGGAGTTTCTTTTGGTTCCTCTTTTTCTTTATCACTATCTGACTTAGGTTTTTCTTCAGAACCTTCTGTTTTTAGAGGTGTCATTTTTCTACTTTAGAGGTTGAATCCTCTTTTTCTTTGTCTTTACCCTTATCAGACTCAGTAACTTCCTTAGAGTCTTTCTTCTCTGGTTTTGAAGTCACTTCACTTGAAGAACTTGCAGGTTTATTTAACTCTTCCGTCTTTTTAGAGGTCTCAGAAACTAAAAGGTATACCCTCTGATACCGAACTAGTTGTTGTATCTTTAGAAGTTCCTCTATTTTACCTTTATCCCCCACCTCATTAGATGGTGCAACTAAAAGCTACACTAGGTGAAGATGCTAAATTAGAAGATGTGGAAACTTCTACACTCGGCTGAACATCTGTTGAGTTCACTTCATCAGCACCTACTGTACTCAACCCACCTACTGCTACACTCGCCAAAGTTGCAACTAAAAAAACTACCTCGCTTTACTTGTAAACGTAAAGCTTTTTACGTTTCATCTCTTTTGACATTCGCTTACCTGTCTTTCCGTTTTCATTTCAGTTTTAAATAAAAAGAGGAAAACCTCATATTCCTCTTTTTATTATATCACATCTTCACAATTATGCAAGACTAAACTAAAGTTCTATATTATCATAAATGGCAGTAACTCTAAAAGATACCGCTCTGAGAGTTGCTAAACGCAATAGAATCCTTAACTTGTTCTGCAAGTAATCGTTGTTCTTCTACCTCAATTCTACTTAAAGGTTTATCTGAAACTAATAAACCCGTTTGCTCTTCCGCAACCTCATCTCTTACTACACTCTCAACTTTCGGTATAGAACCTTCAGCTAAATTTGTAGTGCTTGAAGCATTGTTACGCATGAGGGTATCTAACAAACTATCCAACTTATCCGAGTTTTTGAAAAATCTCAGAAGTTAACGAGTTTGTTGTTGCAGACTTCAAAAGAACCTGTGCGTGAAACACCATCTAAAGCAGTAAATTTCTCTACTAACTCCATTGTCTGCTCTGCCCCAATCATACGCTTACGGGCTTGTATACGATTTAGAACTTTCTGTTTATCACGTCCTGTATAAGTATCCAAAGTTGAACGAATACCATATTTTGCAGAAATAACCAATAAACCCACCGCAGATACAAGGCTACAAAGGATACCCAAAATTGTAATTAAGTTCATAAGTAATCCCCCTTACCTTACACCATAAGTTGTATTCATCTTATTGCGAATAGTGTCAACGCGAGACTGCAATTCAAGCTTAGACTTCTTCTGTTCTTCAGTCTTACCTTCATAAGATTTCAATAATTCAACCGCTTTTATTAAACACAGTAGTTAAATCCTCTAAAGTCAAAACCATCAGACTTCAAACCACCTGAATAAGAATCAATCACATCAAACACACTCTCTAAATAAGTCAATTCTAATTGTGCATCGCCACTCATTTCAATAGCTAACTCACCCTAAAAGCCTCCCAATAAGTTTTATACATACCACTATCCGAATTATCAGTAATAGAACTTAAAATACCTTTCTTAAATGTACCTAAATCCAAATAAATCGAAAGTAAATGTGCATTTTTCTTAGATATCCCTAAACTCCTTGGCTTGCTCAAACCAAGAAACTGATTTTGTTTGCCCGTTTTGTGGGTAGTAGAACCAATACAACTGACCTATTTGATAAAGTAAATCTCCTGCACCATCTTTACCTTTCAAACTTGGGATATTTGCTTGCAAAGCTCCCAATAGTTGAAACTCATCTTCGCTTGTGAAACGACCACTAGATTTATAAATCTTAACCATCTCTAAATAAGGCTCTACCTCATTAGGCGCTAATTGACTTGCTTTCAATAGAGAATCTATGGACTGAGAAGTTTTACCCGTAGATAAGGCTTGTTTATAGTTATCCGCTAACGAAATACGCTCATACAAAAGCCCACCTCCAACTAACATAAAACCTAAAACTAAGGTTGAAAACAAAAGATAAATCGTATTTGCTCTACGCTTAATCTTATTCCTAAAGCCTTCAGACATCTCATCAATATGCTCTAAATCATAAAGAACCTCATCGACTGTTTGATACCGGTCATTTGGGTTCTCAGCAGTTGCTTTTAAAATAATCTTTTCTAAACCAACTGAACGTGAGGAATCATATTGACGAATAGGTAACAAAGGTATCGGCGTTCCATCTGGCATGTGAGTGATAGAAGGACTGTTCCTAGTAGCCAAAAAGAACAAAGTTCTACCTAATGCAAAAATATCTGAACGTTCATCAAACCAAGCAGCATCAGCACTCATTTCAGGAGCTGCAAACCCTAGTGTACCCAACTTAGGGTTCCTTACTATAATCAAAGTTAGAGTTATTTCCTTTGCGATACCGAAGTCCATGAGGTACAAATGATTTTCATTTGTAATCATCACATTATGAGGTTTCAAATCTCGATAAATAATCTTTGGCTCATGATTATGTAAGTACCTCAAAGTTTTACACAAAGCAACCCCCCACTGAATAATCATAGACTCAGGGATATAGTTCTTTTTACGAATAATATCTCGTAAAGAATAACCATCTATATAGTCCATAATAATCAAAAGAGAATGACTATCCTTCGTTATCTTTATAATTCTCGGAATAGAAGGATGACTCAAAGTTTTTAACAAACTAACCTCTGCAATAACAGCTTTTTGCTTGTAGCTTACCCTTCTCCGTATCTCTTACTGGAACTTCTTTTTAAGGCTAAATACCTATTTAGTTCAATATCTCGGACTAAATAAACTGTAGCTGTTCCACCTTGACCTATCTTCTTGACTACTTCCCAAGAATTATCAATAATGTCGCCTATTTTTAAGTATGTTTTTACTGAACCACTTCTAACCAATCTAAACTACACCTACCGTTTCTAAACTAACTGTTTTAACCATTAAGAAAGTACCCCCAAGAATCTGCAATAAATCGCCAAATGCTCCCAGCAGTCTCATACATCAAACCGGATACCCCTGCGACACCTACAATACTAAAGATTGCAGCCCAAATCAAAGTATCACCTAAACCTAAACGTTTTTGTCTTCAAACGAGCATTCTCTTTCTTGTCTGCAAACCACAAACCACCTGAACCATTTCTATTCTGCTCAATCGCTCGTTTATTGAAAGTTACAACCCTCATTGCTGGACTATCTACATAAACAAACCAAGAATCAAACACATAAGCAAATAATAAGAATGAAGGATACACCAAAGCAACCATAGATAAAACCATTACAACTAAACGAGCACCTTTAATAGATCTTCGTTGAAGAGAAATATCGCGCTCTTCTTTCCACTTAGCAATACTAGTAGCTTCATCACCTTTTAGTTTCTCAATCTTATCTAGGCGACCTTTAAAACCTTGTTCTTCTTTCCCATAGTCACGGTCTTTTGGCATATTTGGGATAGCTTCCTCAGACCAACCTTTTAAATTGTCAGATACCGACTTCTTCTTGCTACTACTATCTGAGTCACTAACTGTTCCATAGTCATCTTTTATTTTTTGGTAAATACCTTCCGCTATCTTAGCACGCTTATCAAGAGTATCGGCTGCAGGTCTCTCAAAGGCAGCCACAAAGTCATGCGTAGCACCTTTCACATTTGTAGCTTTTTTGAACTCATCATAACTCTTAGATGTCTGATTTAACTCTGTTCTACCCCAAACACCATGAATATAACTAGACCAAAAAGGCAGAACCAAAGTCTGAGTTTCCTTGCATCTCCTTATCCATGTACTCAATAGAAGCTGCACCCGCTGTGGCTGGGTCTTTTATATCATACCCTTTCTCCTTAACCCAATTTTCATATTGAGTTCTACGAGGGCTTCCTGCTGTATCCGTCCATTGGAATAAACCAAGACCTCTACTTGCCACATTACCTTGCTCTTCTAAAGTCGCATCAAAAGCTGATTCTTCATTGGCATTACCCATCATCCCAGAGAAAGCTTCTGCTGAAATACCAAGTTCTTTCGCTTTTTAGCTGCCCTCTAATGGTTTTCCAACCATCTTCAGTAATATCTTCTACATTATTATAACCTGCAAAAACTGAGGATACCGGGGCACTTAGAGCCAAAAGCGTAGCACCAATCAAAGCACTAGATAAAAGTGTCTTCCTTAAACTTGAACCCATAGAACACCTACCTCCGTTTTAATTGGAGTGTAAACTGCTAAATCCCCCAAGCTACCACCTTTAATATCATCTTTATTAGAAGAACCTACCTGCCCTCCAAATTCTGAAATAACCTTGTAAGAACCTGTAGATTTATCTTCTACAACTACATAACGAACTCCTACATCATATAAAGTAAACGTGCCTACCACAGACTCAGTTGGACTTAATTGCAGTAATTTCTCATCAACTTTACTATCTTTATTTAAAGCAAACTCAACACTAGGAGTATCGTCTAACAAACTACTAGAACGCAAGCCTATGGTTAGAAACCCACCTGCCCCTTTCATAATTTGTTGAACACCCTCAAATCCATAAGATTTTGACTCTTTTGTCCAAACAGCTACTACTTTACCTAATTTGTTCACTAGAACTTTTTGACTGTCTGAGCCAACTGCGTATAGACCATTTGAAGTTTTTACAACAGTCGCAGTATCAAAAGACCAACCTAGTTTTTGAGCAAATACCCTTGCAATAGCAACAACCCCTTTAGGTGCATTAACAGAGTCTTTCTCAAAGGTTATCTTACTTTCTGCTAACCCCTTTTTCCAAAACTGCCACCACTGTTTATCCTTATTAGGAAGTAAAAACCCAACACTACCACTTTCCGCTAGACGCTTTTCTCCAACTCGTTCAAATGCTAACGAACTATCCGCTTGAGACTCTTCTTGCTCCTTGGGAACATCCGCATCTTGATTTAAAGAGACCCATGAAAGTCGATGTTGTTTTCCATCCTTTAACATGTCTTTATCATGAGAGGTTTTTACCCTTTAGGATACACCTCTTTATCTAAGTTTTTCACATAAGGTAAAGACAAAGCTGAGTTCATAGACCCTACAAAATCACTCTCAGAACTATACTTGTATTTAAACAAAAGAGCAACTGCTTCATCTGCACTTCCCGTTTCAAGTAATCGCTTAGCCAACTCAGAGTCACTATTTACCAATTCCGAGACAAAATCGGATACCGAGAACTGACTTGTATTCAACCCAAAGTCAGTGTTTCTCACCCATAGAGCCATCAGAACACTAGGTAGAAACCCTACTCGCTCTGCTTCTTTTACAACTTTTTCTTTCTCTTTATCCAAAGTCTTTATCACTATACTCTGTGTTGTTTTAGTCTGTTCTTCTGCTAATACATGTGTAGAGTTCAAGACAAAAGGAGAACTACTTAATACAATGCTACACAAACTCACTAAAGCTACTTGTTTCTTCATGTATTTCCCCTTTCTAATTTAACTGAAACTTAGGGGTGAGCAAAATAGTGATACCCTGTTTTAGTTCCCTCTTCTTTAGTATAACCTTTGCTCTCCAACTCTTGAACTTGTTTACCTCCAAATAGTTTTGGAACTAACTGATCCAATTTTTATAGAACCTTTATAACCAACTCCAACTAAACCTTTTAGTCAACGAGTAAGTCAATTCATAATTAGTAGAGCGAAAAGTTACAAGGGTAGAGTCCCCATCAACCTTACCCACAGGTTTAGTTACTGCAAACTCATCCCCCAACTTCGCTAAAACAGTCTCTAACTCAGCCAGTTTATACTTGCCTTCCAAACGACTTAACTGATACTCTTTCGTATACAAAAAAATCAGTGGTCGGAGAACTTTCGGATACCGAGTCAATACTAGGTAGTTGGTCAAAGGATAAATCTTTCTCTGTAACACCTTGAGCAATATTCTGTTGGCGCTCTTGATTTTTGATTTGGTGCAATCTCTTTTTGTTGGACTAAAAATAACTAGTTAATAAAAATCAAAATAACGATAAACAAAAACAGAAAACCTAACAAAAAATATAAGGCTTTTTCTAGGTATTATCCTTTCTTTTTCAAACATGAAATTCACCCTTTCACTAATCTCAACGAAAAAGAGGATAATTTTCTATCCTCTTTATTATTTACTTAGGTGTATTGTACCACAAACTTGAAATCTAATCAACCGTTTCTGAGTTTTCCGTGCCATTAACTGGGTATGAACCTGTATTGCTCTCATTATAGCGATTAAACTGCAAGCGATAATCGTCAAACGAAATATTTGTAGTATCTTCTAAACCCAACCCTTCAACTTTGCGCTGCAAACCGGATACCCTTGAGTCAAGTAAGTCAATCACGTGAACTAGATAAGCATAAACGGTTTTAGGGCGCTCCCCAAACTCTCCGTGATGTTCTAAAATAATAGCTTGTAGCTCTCGATAAAACATCTCATTATAAGTCTGCTCAATCAAGTCTTTATACTTAGAAATAATCTCAATCCCTAAATAAGTATGAGGTACAATCGAAATATCCGTATAAGCACCGTTTTTTAATTCTAACATTTTACCAAAATCATGAACCACCAAACCTAACACAACCAAGTCTCGCTCTTCTGGACTCATTGTGTTAAGAAGTTCATACTCTGCCATAGCAACTTCTGCATAACGCAAAAGCTTACGAATATGATTAAGCAAACCCCCAACTTTCCCATCATGATATCCACCGTATAGTGCAGCCATTGCGACACTTAGGTCTTTACCTCGGTCACTCAACATGTGCAAAGTCAACTGAGCACCTTTTTCCGTCATCAACTTGCGAACCAAAGCTCCAATTTCATGAGCATTTTTGCTTGGGTCAATTACTTCCATAAACTCAGCAGGGTTATAGTCCGCAGACAAACCTCGGATACCCTCAAGTTTTGCAGATAAACCTCCATTGTAGTCTTGAATAGTAACGTCACCATCACTCACATAAATACTGGAAACTCCATTATCTTTAAACTGAGACACAATCAAATTATCAAAACAGACAAAACGAATAGAAGCACCACCTCGCACAATAATTGAACCTTGCAACATATCTGAATCATTGCGAGTTTTTACTAATGCTCATTCCTTGCAAAAGAAATGATCCCTGCTTTTTACCTAAACTACTAATATCAATCGTCATTTACTGCTACCTCTTCCTTAAGGCATATAAAATATTGCCGAAATGTTATCTTTTGACCTTCACCAATCATCATCTTAGACATAGACTCTAACTGGTTCTCCTTAGACCAAATCAACTTCGCTTTCTGTTCCGTTAACAACTCAGAAAAACCATCAGAAGTGACAAGAATACCCGTATTGGAGTTTAAAGTATGAATCTCAGACTCCTGTAAACGAAAATCCTCTATAAACCCCTACTGCCTTTGTAATCATATGGCGGTTTTTATGAACGCGAACCTCTGCTTCTGTCATCTCTCCAGACTTTAGTTTATTAAAAGCCCAAGAGTCATCCTCAGTCTTTAAGGTCAAACCCCTATTACTCAACTCATAAACGCGTGTGTCTCCAATCTGAATTGTGCAATACTGATAACCTTGTACAATCACAACGGAACAAGTGGTCGCACAAGTAGACCTATTCTCATACTCAGCGCACAAGCGCATGTGAGCTTTGCGGATACCCTTTTGAGACTTCTTTTTGTACCACCGATAATAAGTCAACCCCATCATCAGAGTCAAATTGAGCTATGGAACCTATAATAGACTTAATTGCTTGTACAGTCAATGAAGAAGCATATTTCCCTCGGACTCCTCCACCCATACCGTCACAAACAACTAATACATAAATTGGTAAGTCTGAGTTGTCTTTCAAGTCTAAACGAAAACAACCAATCGTATCCTCATTGTGTTCATGGTACCCTTAACTCTCGAAGTGCCGTTATATCCACCTCTATCAGAATAATACTCCAATCTCACCCTAAACCTCTTTCACCTTAAACTGAACTTCTTCTTTAGCTATACGAATAGTGTCACCGCTCTTTAAAATCTTAGAATTACTTTTATTCAAACGCTCTGAATCTAACCAAGTTGACATTTGAGACGAAGCGTCTTTCAACCAAGTTCCATTAGTTGAACCTAAGTCACAAATGTAAAAGCGGTTCTCCTCTTCTTCATAAATAATTCTAAAGTGAGTCCCTGAAATGTAGTTATTGTCAGATAGAGATATACCCACCTCTGCACTAGAAACAAACTTTGGTCTCTTCCCAAAGACCCAAGTATCAAACCCACTACGACTATCTAATTCAAAAGAATCACCATTAGAGCGCAAAAGATACCCAATGGAGTGTGTCATTTGACTGTCATCATCACTCAACAAAGTTGTGTGCTCTGTCTCATCATCAGATGAAACATCTAATAGACCTGTGCGTTCCATCATCTCAGTGTCAAGATGTGTTAAATCTAACTCAACCCCACCTATAACCTCTGTTATAATTTCTGGTTTAAGTTCCTCTTCAACACTCTCAACTCCCTCTAAAATCAACTTCAGTTGAGGAGACTGATAATCACCTAAATTCTCAGACTTGTACTTTAAAGACTCTAAACCTAAATTGTAAATAAAGGAAGCACTATCAGACGAACCAGAGTCTACAGTTTGTAAGAACCCAATTAAACGATCCAAACCTTGCTTATCCACAGACTGAAATGGTTTAGCTTTTAGAATTAAAGTTCTAACTAGAGAATAAAAACCACTACCCTCAACAGTTTTCATCACTAAAGGATACACCGTAAAGTATATATTCCCTTTCACATCTAAGAAAAATTAAATCTGGAGACCAGTCTAACAAAGATGGATGAACACCTAAAGTATTCACTAATTCTACAAAAGAATGATAAAGATTAGCAACTAACAAATAAAAATTCATCAATAGTAATTGCTGAGCTAAATCGAACCTTTAAAGAAATCAAACCAGTTAAGTCATATCGAACCATCTGTTTCTTTTTCATTGTACTGAATAGGCACACTATACAGAGAACCACTAGAAAGTAACTGCTGATACACAGCACCATCCAACTTTTCTTTCTTAGACAACTCTAAAAACAAAACGTTTTGAGTCCCTTTACTTGAAAACTTCAATAAACCCAAATTCTCACCTCACTGTTCCTATCTGAATATACGGAATACCGTCTGTTACTTGTGACACAAGTAATACAAACTGAGTCTCAACTGTAAACCCTTCTGAACCTTTTAATTTCTTCAAGACTTCACTCATAGGTAAAGAACGACCTCTCAAATCAAAAACCCTTAAGTTACGACCTTTTACTTGTGACTTCAACCACTCACCTAAGACTTCAGGTTCTAATATCATTTCATTTTCCGCTTGCACTTGAAGAACTGGGAAAGTCAACATATCTTCTAAAACTGCTTTTTGCGTAGAAGTTAAAGGTAAATAAGTTGCACCTAACTGCGGTTTAGTATGTTCTAACTCACTTCCTACAAGATTATCAAGAACACTATACATAACTTCTCTATCAAAGCCAACCGTGCGAGGATACACCAAATTAGAAGCACTTGTTAAAGCATAAGGTACCTCAGGCCATTTCTTTAAGGTCTCTATTGCTAATTTCTCTTTGTAAGGACTCTCTTTATACGGTTTACAAGCACAAGCTCGAACTACCCAACGACCGTCAACTTTAGCAAATCTCAGTAAGGACAACTCTGGCGAGTAATCTTCAAATGTAACTGGACTCAAAGTTCCCGTTAAATGAACAATCTCACCTAAAGGTTGATTTTTTGGAACACTTACATATAGAAAACCCTCTGTAATCAATTCACCATGTGCTTTGTGATACCCCAAAAGTGCTCTTGCTTGCACAATCTTAACTGCTGAGGAGACTTTCACACCATCTCTAAAGAACCTTCGAGAATCTACCTCACTCACTAAATACACAGAAAGAGTGAGCGAAGAAATTCGCCCCTCTTTTGCTACTTCATTCAATAAATCAAATTGTTTCATGTACTTAACCCAAATAAGTCAAGGTAACAAAGATGTTCCAATACACCTCTTTATCAATCATTACCAAATAAGAGACTGCATCTAATTCCTTACCTTCAACTTTCTCTCCAAAGCGTTTTTCTACAACCTTATATAAAGGAGCGTCTTCTCCTAAATACTGGTGAAAAATAGCTCGAAACTCCGAAACTAAAGCAGAAACTTCATCACAAAATAAACCCACCGTTTGAACTTTTCTTTGAGCTTCTAATGTAACTGAGAGCTTATACTTAGAACCACCCTCAATCATATCCACACTTGTTTCTAACAAGGAGTCTTGCTCTTCTTTAAACGCTACTTCATCTGTCAATAAAGACTTAAACATCTCCTTCAACCCATTTGTATATGGAAACTCTGTTGCTACGGAAACCATCAATACCCCAATCTTAATACTTCTATGTTATAAAATTGCTAACATTTTCTGACCTGAAAAACCTCGGTCTTTATCTAAATAAAATTTATGCTCTAAATTACGAACCAACTGATACAAATGGCGCAATTTCTCTCTCTGGAAATAACCAATAACTTTTTCTTTAGGAGGTTCATTAGGGTCAACTGCAAGTACCAAAGTCATGCAAACTTCAACTGACTTCTCTCCTGTTTCTGACTCTTTTTCAAAGTCTTCAAAGTTCTTAGTGTCTCTTGTACTTGAAGAAATGAGACCTTTAATCGCATCCATTGTGACCGTGGACATTTGAGACTCTGGAGTTAGGCGAACCTCGAAAAGAGGATACCCTTTCTCCAACTCAAAAACCGATTCGAGCTACTTGTTTCTCTTTACTTTGTAACTCTGCTACAACCTCTTCATTCGTTTTTACTGATTCAGAAGAAGAACCTACTTCTAACTCTTCTAGTTCTTCTAATTCACTTCTACCTTCAAGCTCCTCAGAGCTTGTTACTTCTATGTTGTCTAATAAATCATCTATCACTCAAGCTGTCTCCTACAATAATCAATTACTGTTATTATAACACTAAATGACGATAAATGCAAGAAACAAAAGAGATTTTATTGACAGAATAGGTATTTTACCCATGTAACATTTAAAAAGCTCTCATCTGCTCTCTAACGCATTTTTAGAAAAAAAGGAGGTATAAATTTACCTCCTACTTCTAAAAGTCGCTCAGAAGCCAAAAATATGACCCTTAAGACCTATTTAAACTCGAATTACAGAACAAACTGTCATGCAGTTCGAACTACATCAGAAAAGAAGCGCTTGTGGGATACCGACTCCTGTGAGTTGGGTAAACTTATCTTCCCTTTGCAAGTACAGAATAACTTTAACCAAAGGAATTGAACCATCATCTTGGAGTAGCATAGTATTTAGCTCTGCGTAAAGACCTTCGCTATACTGTAAGTACAAAACTGAACCATCTGCATTTAGTTTAGAACCAAAGTCCATCAAATGTTCTTTCAAGAGTTGAACTTTACGCTCACGCTCTTTCTTCTTCTCCTCAGCTTCTTGACTTTCTGTAGCTACTGCTTGTTTTTGAACTGTTTCTAAGTCAGACAAGTCTCTATACTCAGTAATAATAGACTGTTCAAAGCCATTTCTCATGTTCCAAAAGAGTTGCAAACGCTTATGAATGTGCAAGTCAGGTAAGTGCAAGTAGATAAACTCTTTACGCTCTCCACTACTTAACTCAGAGAAGTTCTCTGGGAAGTTGAGGATACCGCTGGCTTGCTCCCAACTATGGTCTGACTTCGTAAGTTCCCCTAACAAATACTTGTTCAATTCCAAAGCGTAGTTTACTGGGAACACACGGTCTTGTTCAATCGTATCTTCCGTAAAGGCAGTAGAACGCAATTTATTCTCAACATCTTCTGCATTGAACTCATGGATTCTACGTTCAGCCCAAGTCATGAACTTATCAATGTCACCATCCCAATCATAGGCATCTAAATTCCACTCCATCAATTCTTGAAGACCAACTTGCCACTCGGTTTTCTTCGCAGTGTACCAAGAATGACCGACTCCAAAACCTAAGTCTAAAGGACAACCGCCTTCAATCTCAACCATAAGATTCTTACGAATTAAACCTAAGACTACATGAGGATGAATGGTATTATGAACCTCGATTGTAGCTTCATCATGAATGAAACCAGTGAGCAAAATTTTGCCAAGATACCCTTGCTCTTTTAGGTCTGCAAATAAATCGACCATTCCTTTTTTATAAATATCAGCAGCAGAACCTTGGATTGGGTGGTTCAAAAGCATAACGTCTAATCTGACTCTTGGATACTCGATCCTTATTGTAGAAGCGTTTGCTTCCAAAAATAGTTGTGGAATACCCTTTGCTGAGGGCTGTTTTAACGTTGTTTTCGAACCACCCTTCAACCGAACGTTGGAATGAGAAGAACTCTTCTCTCTTTTGAGCAGCTTTACGAGCGTTTTCTTTCGACCTAGAACCAAATAGGACTTCTCCAAGCGACATATCGGACATCCCGAAGTTGATACCGAAAACAAGACCTTTCGACATCTTACGCAGTTTATCTGTTACCTGCTCTTGCAACAAACCATTAAGTCTTGCCGATTGGAAACGGTGGTAATCATTGCGCCAGTCTTTAAACATTTCAATCAAGGATTGTTCTTTCGACATAATCGCAATAACTCGGTTTTCTTTAGAAGCGTAGTCCGTATCGACCATGTAATAACCATTACGAGCTGTCATTTCTTTCTTAATGGTGTCATCGAATCCTTGAATATTCGGTTTCTTAGTAGACAAGCGACCCGTAACCTTAAACATATCAATTTCAGGGAAACAGAAACCTTCAATAAAGTTATCCTCAACCTTATCTAAGAAGTTTGTAAACAAACGAGCAGTATTACGAGGAGACTCCAAAATAACGGTAAACGGATGAATAGGGGCATTTTTCCTCTGGTTTCACTGGAAACCTTTCTCCCCCTCAAATTCAATCTGAGTCTTATATCCGAAAGTCTCTCCAAAAATATACTTAGTTGCAATACGAAGAGTGTCTTTATCTAAGTCTGTGAACTCTTCAAACTGTCTGTTATCAACCAAATGAATCAAACGAGCAAGACCACGTACAAGTTTTTTCTGACTTGTATCTTGTACTAACTCCTGCAACTTCTCTTTACTCTGAGAATGACCCAACCAAGTAGAAAGCAAGCTCAAGGAACGAGTAACAAAATCATCAAAACTCATTCGGAAGTTCTCTTTATCTGGTTTAGTACCTTTATTTAAGAACTTCATAGCAGTTTTATCAAGAGTTGAGTTTCCTGATTTTTTACTTATCTGTTCGGGATACCCCAAATAATCGTAAGCGATTGTCTTGTTCATTGGAGAGTTTACAGAGTAACCACTCTTAGTTGCAATGTATACATTAGGGTAGTCTTCAAACTTATAGTGAAGAACCTTTTGACCTTTTGGAAGCTCATCGTCCAACCCTAACACCATAGAATTAGCTTTTGTCTGAATAGCAAACAAACCATCTGAAGTATGTTGTGGTACATGAATTGCTAGAAATTCTAGCAAGTCTCGGTACTCAGACACCAACTGCTTACCGTAGTGCAAGCGAAGGTGCGGAACGGACTCCAAATTTAGGTGCATTCCATAGAACTCAGAATAAGCAGCGACACAAGTAAAACGACTATCATGCACTACTGCTTGCATCATATCAAAACCTGACTTCCCTAAAATATCATTTTCTAGGAAGTAAAGAGCAATACACAAGGTGTTATCCGCATCGGGGCAAGCATAGAAAGCAACAAGCTCTTCTTCCAATTCATCAAATGTACCACCACAATCACTATATGAGCCACACTTAGTCAAATCATCAAGCTCTACCGCTTCTCTATGCAAGAACTTATCCGTTACTGCTTTCAAACCATACTCTTCATTGTCACGTGCTGAGTAAGTTTTTCGCATAGCAACCATAGTATCTAACCAACAATCGTAGACCAAGCCATGTCGATACCCTACCTTCCAGTCGAAGATGTTGTTGTGGGCTACAACCTTTTTACCTCCCAAATAGGGTTGCAAATATTTTTCTACAAAGAGTTCAATATCTCCACCACAGACATTTGGAAACTTCTTATGTGCTAGAGGAAAAATAGTAAGAAGTTCCGGGTTTTGGCAGACAATACCGCGCCTACCATAATGGAACCTTTTCCATAAAAACCCCTAAAGGTAAAGTCCAAACCTGTGGTTTCCGTATCAAACCCTGTGATTTTTTTGTTTTCTTATAGTCTTTCTCTAACTGCTTGAAAAACTTCTTCAACTTCATTCGGTTTTTACAACTCTATATTTCCCACTCAGTACACGTTCACGAACCCACTCAAAAATTTCGAGGATTTTCGTTGCTCCACCTTAGCTTTCATGTTCTCTACTTCAATAACTTCTGCCATTGTAGTATAAAAATGGGTTAACCGTCTTATCCAAACCTTTTAAATCAGTTACAACTTCAATTTTAGGTAAACCTAAAAGTTGTCTTCTCAAATTGTTCGAAATCTCAGTTTTATAAGCTGTACCGATAGAATCCATGCGAATGACATCTGAACCAAGTAAGGATACCCTTTCTTGGTTTGGTAGGAACTCAAACGACGAATCTTCAACGAAACCAAACTCTAAGGAAACACCATTTGCTAGTTCTTGAGTTGCAAAACGCAAAGAGCGAACTAAACCGTATTTGCGCTCAATAACACCTTTTCCAAAAGGCACCTCAAACTCAACTCTATCTTCTACATTTTCTAACTCTTTCAAACTCAAAGCTAGAAAACCTTTGCTACCTCTCATTTCATTTTTGAGAGTTTTAGCGTAGCTGTATACCGCATACAAATAAGCAAACAAAGCAAAAGAAGGGTGTTTTTGGAAAGACTTAGCGATAGATAAATCAACCCCATCTTCTCCAAACAGTACCTTTGGTTTAATCAAACGCTCAACAGTAAAAGAAGCTCTTGAAAAAGTTGCAGTTCTATAAGTGCGACCTAACTGCTCTGCTTGACCTTGCATAAGCATCTGAGCAGAAACACCATCTTGAGCCACTAATCGCAAGAGACCACCGTGGGTCAAATCAGATAAATACCCTTTGTAGTTGTAATTCTGACCTTTGTAGTAAATTTAATCTCTGAGGTAAGCACTAAAATCTCCTTTCAAATTTATTCCAAGAACGTTAAAACTCAACCTTCTTCAACTTCATCAAACCAATCTAGTGCAGAAGTTTGTTTTGCTACTTGATCTGTTACATACTTCTCTTTGTTGTACCGGTCAGCAATTAGAAACCCTGCTTCTTTATTGTATTCTACTTCCACCGAAACAGGTAGACGGTTGAACACTTTCAATAAGTCCTCTAAATCCTCTAAGTAAATAGAGTTGCAGTAACGCTCATTCAAATAACGAGCAATAACTTTACGACCCACTTCTACAGACAATACCGACTCTGTATTGTAAGGGTGTTTTTGCGTGTCTAAATACTTCAATACTGAAGTTAGAGCTTCTTTTGTAAACTCAATCAATTTCTGTGTGTTTGTTTCTCTAGGTACAGACACGGATTTACGCTCTACTAAGCGACCCTCTGCGTAAAATACCCAAGTCATAAACCCATTGTTTTTGACCTACACTTACTTGTAACATTTACAAGACCTCAACTTTCTATCTTTACTTCCTTACCACAAGGAATTAACTCAAATTGGAAAACTTCTTTGAAATATACCAAAAAGACTGGGAAAGAACCATTATCTTCTTTAAACTCTAAATACATAGTCGAGCCGACTACACCAATAAATCGACAGTCAAAGTTCAACACTAACCAACTTGCAAAGGTTTCTAAAATCAATTCTTCTAAGTTACCCTTTAAAACATAACCTTTGTAGGGAATATTATAAAAGGTCTGAGAACCTAAGTCAAGTCGGAAACCGTTTAACACTAGACTCTCTCCAAAATAATAATCGAAGAGTCGATCTACATAAGGTTGAGTTTCCACTTTATAAATGGTATAGGAATTAGTACCCTTAACAAGTAGTTTACCTTTATCCATACGAGTTTTAATAGGTTGTTTTTGTATAACACAAGTTGCTATCAACCAAATTACCCTCAACCTTCAAATACAAAAAGACTAGCTTCAATAAGAGCTTGTTCACACTGTAAATAGTAACTCAACCACAAGGAAACTCTCTTCTCAACATCCTCAGTAGGTAAACCAACTCGTCCCACTAAAGACACTAAGAATTGTGACCACCATGTGCGATACCGAACGGAAGACCCATCAACTAACGAAGATTTTTTTCAGTCAGACCTTTAGATTCAATAAAGCGTAGAATTAAAAACTGCTTTTAATAAATAAAAGCAACTCTTCCTCATTTTTTTCAAAGGGTTTCAAAGGTTTTGCTCTCAAAGAGTCCAACCAATTAAACCAAAAAGACTCAATACCTTTATTTGTTTTTAACTGTACTTGGAGAAAATCTTTATCAAAATCATACACTTCAAAATCATCTACCAAAACCTCACTTGGTTGACTAATGTTTTTCTTAGCGAGGTGTTTTACATAGCCCTCTAAACTAGCTAAAGCAATATCTTCTAAATTCAGTAAAGCGATTTAAAACTACATCTTGAAAACCCTCTAAAGTCTTATATGAACCAAACTTTTTAGCAAGGGATACCACTTCTTGCTTAAATCTAAAAGCTACAACTAAAAGTAAAGACTTATCTAAATTCACAGTTTTTGAATAAGGGTTTTAAAATTAAAAGCTTCAGACATACAAAGGCTCCTACTTCTAAACTCTTATCTTCTTCACTATAAATAAAAATCTTTAAACTCATCATAGTGTAATAATTCACCTAATGTATCTACAAAGACTTTATCGTTTTCCTCAGACAAAATATCTACTAAATACTCTTGACTGTCTTTATCACCCTCTAAAACCTTCTTCAAAAGTAGTCGAAAGTTTAAACCATAAGTATTTTCGAAAAAGCGAGATACCCTATTGTACTCCTCAATCAATTCTGCTAACTCTATACGAAAAATCAAAGGTGTCTACATTCAATTTATTCAAAAAGACTTCCCAACGATGTAAAGACTGAGGTACTAAAGACATTTCAGAACTTAAAGTGTTTTCATCCACCACACCTGTTGGTAACTTCGACTCACCATCTTCTCGGACTCCAATGTTGTACTCACCTTTTTTATATTTGTCCAATTTAGCGTGGACACTAGCTCGAACGCTTTCGTCCCAACCTGTGTAGATAAACTGCTTTTCGGACATTCCAGACCACTCTTTATCCAAGCGCTTTGTAACCAAAGTGTATAAAGAATCTTTAACATAGTTTATATGTTTTTGTCTTAGGTAAATACTGACCTACCAACTCAAACTATGCTCAGACAAAGTTGTGTTCATACTTTCCATAAAACAACCAGTTAGAAACATTAGATACCACCTATTCTAACCAATGAAGGGTAAACACAATCTTCAATCGGAACTTCTCTTGAGGAGTCTTTACTTAGAAAGACCTGAGTGGCTTTTATGAGGTTCTGAATCATAGACCCAATCTAATTTATAGTTCTTAACATAGTTAGGTGAAAACAAACCACAATAGTTCTGACCCTTATACTTAAAAACACAGTTACCTACTAATCGAACTTGCTCTTCTGATATTTTCTGAGCTTTTAGGTAAGTAGTCAAGTCATGAACCTCAGTATAACTTAACCCTAAGTCTAAAACGTAAGTAACCCCTTGAGTTAATTCTATATCCTCTAACCAAGCTTTAATCTCTTCTATACTCCAAGAGGTTGACCTCATAGAAACAAATAGAGGTACACCTAATGAAAGCCAATGTTTAGAATTGAACTGAAATTCATCTAGGGATACCCCAACTGCACAGACAGAAGAGTTTATTTGAAATTCCCCCTCAACTTGCTCTTCAAGCTACCTCCACTTGCAAGTAGCTGCGATAAAGCAAAAAGACCTACTTTATTTTCTACTTTAGGCTTTACATACTCTTTAATCGGAGTAAGCCAATCTAAAAAGACCGAACCACCCTCAGAAACCAAGAACTGCCAAACTGGCGATGTATTCACATCTAACTGTAACCCTTTATCTGCTCTATAATCATCTAATCTTACTGCTTTTACTCTCAACCGCGACCCCTCCATTTTTCAATCCAATTAGTTTAGTAGCTTGCAGGACAAAGGATACTACTTGGAACTCTTCCAACCACTTGGAACTCCCTACAAGAGACATAAAGTTTACAATCTCTTTCATAGACAAAGCATCAATTTGCTCCAAAGAACGAGCGTATTTTCCGATACGGTAGTTGTTATACTTACTCATATCTGGCAACAACCCTATCTCTGGGTAAATCTTTCCTTCAACTAACAACTCTTTTAATATCAGTATAGCCTTAAAAGACTCCAACAAAGATTTACGAACAGTCTCAAAAACTTCTATTGTGAGACAACTCTAGTAAGCTCTGAAGTTGTTTCTTTTTGTACTGCTCCAACCCTCTCTGTGTCTTAGTCGTAGAGGTCAACATACTGAGAGCAACCCTCTCTACCTGCAAAGAACCTACTCCAGCTAATTGCACTAAAGTAGCGTTATCTCTTATCTCAATACCGTCTTTTAGACTAGATAAAATCGTGAAAACTGCATCGATGTCTCGTAGATACCGCTTGGTAACTATTCCATACATCTTCTCAGACAATTTAACAGAACCTTTAGCTTTAGTCGTTACATCATAAATGTACTGAAACTCACTCTGAGTCATATAGGTACTGAACATTATATCTGGTTGAAAATCAGCTAGTTCTTTGTTATACCTTATATTCTGAAAGAGCTTGTAATTAGTGTAACCTACTACTAAACGAGTGAACCTTGAAATCCCCTGCAAAAACTTTAAGGTGGATTCAGATAACTCAGTCTTCTGTTCATCTACAACAAATAAGCGGTAAAGAGAGCGAAATGGACGAATTTGAATCGAGACGTCCATCTTTGGTAACTCATTTAAGTCATTTACTCGAACAACTGACGAACTATCTACTTGAAAGCGTTTCTTAACTAAATTTGAAACCAAGGAAAGATACCGACTGCTTTTTCCGTAGACTAAAACAGAAGCGAACTGCGCCTCTGGGTTTAATAAATCATCTAAATGAATTGCCAAACTAAACTCCCTTCTATCTTTATTTTACAAGCTCCATTATAGCAGAAATTCCCCTAAAGGTCAAGTTTTGAGAATTTTTCTTATATTCATAATTCAAAGTTTTGCAACATTTTTCACTACTTCTGCTTTCATCTGTCGCTGATGGTCTAAGAGTCTTTTTACATCAGCTTTAGAAACTTCTTTTAGCTCTTTTTACTTGGTGGAAACCTAAATCTACTGCACTTGTTAATCTATCTTCCGAATTTACTCGGCGATTTCGGATACCGTTCAAGTAAAACTCTTCTAAATGCTCATAAACTCCTTTAAATAAAGGGAGCAAATGTGGAGATTTAAGTGCATCTGCAATAACGTTTCTATAAAAACTGAGGACAAGCTCCTTTTGATACCCAAAGGTTGTAATCTTCTAACAAGGCTTGTTTTGAGACCTCATCTGCGTTATCTAAAATAGCTCTTTTTACTTTATCCTCAGACACAAAGAAGAAAAGGATTGATGTAGCTCTCCTTATTCATAAAAACCTACATTTTCTTAAAAGCTATACCATACAATTCCCTATTGATAAAGAAGAGCAAAGCAAAGTTTGGATACACTTTCTCCCACACTCCATCAAATTTAGGAAGTTTGGTTTGGGAGGTTGCTACTTCTACTGGAATATCTCTCACAAACTTCAAAGCATACAAGTAAGTCAACATAGGGAAATAGTCTTCTGTAATTGACCTTGTAGCTCTGCTTTCCATACTGAATATTTCACAAGTTGTAACCAAATTCTTAGCTAGACTCAGATAAGATAAACTTGAGAATTGAAAGACCCTAAAGGAGTGTACTGACGAGAAGATAAAGAACTTGCTACAATATTTCCTTTACTATCTATACTCTGTAAAGAAATGTAGTTGCGAGTTCGGATACCCTTGACCCAATCACTTGCAGTTTTTCTGCGAGTTTTTAAGTAAAGAGGTTGAGTATAAAGTAACTCTCCGTTCTGCGAATATACAGGTAGCTCCACCAAATCTTTAGAACCCATTTTATTCGTAAACCAGCGTGTCGTACATAAATAATTCGCACTCACATTTGAACTACCTTGAAAGTCTGCTAATGGAGACATGAAACCACTATGAAATTCAAATTCTGTTGCGTAATCTCTACGGACTTCAAAGGTACGCTTGTTGAGAAGAAAAGAAACTGGCACCATCCAAACTAACTCCGCTTGAGTTAAGTTATATACTTGTACCAAATTCTTTACTTGCCACATAAATTGACTATAAATGTCTGCTGCGTAGCCTTTTAAACCTAAAGAACCCAATCGCTTTGCAACAGGTGTGGATACCCCTCTGGTTGAGTAAGGAGGGTTCATCAAGATAATGAGTTTTTCGTTATTTCGCAAGACCTGTTGTAAACTCTCTGGGAGTTGTCTTGAGAAGTTCTTAATAAGTAGAGAGTCTGACGAACCTAAAAAGTCTAATTGGAACACTGTAGTTTCTAAGTCGGGTCGCTCTTTATCAAAGCGCTCTTTTGTTAATTTTACGTCTTCCTCATGAAGAGTTGATAAGTACATGTGTTTGCATTTAGGAAATTCAATCAGCAAGTTTCCTGTACCACAAGATGCGTCCCAAACGACATAATTCTCTAAATCGGGTATATCCTTTAGTAGTTCGTGAGCTTTTCTACCCCAAAACAATGGAGTGTAAAAAGAACCTTCCAATTCTCGCTCTTTTTTGGACATCCCTAAATCTTTCACTGAGTGCTTAGTGTCATACAATCCTACCGATTTAAGGAGTTTTGTGTTTTCTTCTAAAAATAAAGCTTGCTCTTCAGTAACAATATCTGAATTAACTTGAACACTTAACGAACCTTCTCCTTCTACATATTTGTCGAAAAAATGCAGTTAGATACTGCAATAGTCCTTGACTTTTTGACCTAATTTAACCACCTAATATGTTCTCCACAAATAAAAAAATTCAGGAATTTTTACCTGTTCGCTCATAATAAGTTAAAAGTAGTCTCTGTTGGAACCACTAAAACCGTCACTTTCTCATGAACCAAATTCTTTAAAACACCATCTGGAATTTCTTCCACTACAACATCATAAATATCTCTATTCAATCATCTTGTTAATTCAATACGAGTATCAAAAATCAACTGTGTCCTCAATATAAACGTTAGGATTTGTAGTTTTCCACTCCAAAACCACAAAACGCTTATCTACCACAAGCATCATCTCAAGCCTACCACCAATCTTAATCTATCTAAACTATAACTTATAACCTAATAAATCTCTACGATAAATGTTGAAAATTTCGAGATACCGCAATATCAAATCCTCAGAACCTACACTCAATCCAAAAAAATAGTTAAGTAACCATCAAAAATCTAGCACAATGTCTAGCTCAGAATAAAAACTCTTTCAAGTTATCATATCGATCACAAATCGTTGGAATAATATCCTCAATCATTGGAATTGCAAGTGAAGTTAAATACTGCTCTAAAGTTAACGTTTGTTTTAAGTTCTCTAACTCAGATTTAAACAAGTCAAACCTAGATTGAAACTCTGAATCTGAAATGGTAATAGTCAGTTTATCCAAATTGTAAAAATCTGAAATAAATTCCGACTTCCATCCAAACTCAGAAACTAATCTTTCAAAGAAACTGTAGCTAAATTGAGTCAACCCTAACACTTCACAAAAACGTCACTGCACGTTTATAGTACAAAACCCCTACAAAAACGGATTTGGGCACTTCAAAACGGATAAATCTAAACTCAACTCATACTGCAAATCACAATGACTGCACGTTTTTGGGAATAGATACCCAACCTCTGAGGAAATTCCAACTTCCTTTAATCTAGTTTCTACACTCATTTATTTACCAATCTCTCTCTGGAAACGCACCTGTATAGCTAATTTTCACTAAAACTTGGTCACTCTGCAAAGTTGTTGAACCATAACGATTTAACTCGCTTAGGAAAAAACCTCAGTGTCACATCATCAATTTGAGTAAAATGCGTGAAAAATCCTTCATATAGACTATCTGTTGTAAAAGTTGATAACTCACCCCAAGCGCAAGGATTACCTTCTGTAGCTTGTGTGTAAGTTCTTACTGTAATTACTGTTGACATTTTTTTCTCCTTTCTAACTAGTGTTATATCGGTCAATTTAAACTATTTTTACCACAAATTAAGGTTTGTGCAACAAAACAAAAAGAAAAGTGAGAACCTAAATTTACTCACTTTATCTGTATGTGCTTTGTAGTCTGTTGTTTAGTATAGCAGACCTTGAGTGGTTTGTCAATAGTAGCAAACTATTATTCCGAAATTTTCACCGTTCCTGTCATATTACCAAGCAATGCAAGAATCACCGCATCAGACTCAATAGAGGTTGCAGACTTGAATTTGTTCACCTTATCTTGAACTTCTTCTAAAGAGTCTGTCTCAGAAACTACGGGTTTTTGTACGATACCGAACATCTATAACCGCTTTACCCATAAGGTGAGCTAACTTATAATCTTCGTCTTTATCCACAAAAACAACATTAGAATTGTAGGTAGCGGTTGGGTTGTCTTTCAAATAAGCTACAATCTTAGACTCATCTACATTCAAAGGGTTTGTTCCTTGTGGGATAGTTGGTTGATTTGCTACAGTTGAATGATAAAGCCATATTGGGGATACCTAAAAGTAAGGTTTGTAATAAAAGGTTAACGAGACATTATTGTGAACCTCCTTGATTTTTCTTCAAAATCAGTTCGTACTATTACTAAACTTCTGCCAAACCCATAAGGAACTAAATCAAAAGCAATGCAGTCTTTTGCAGTCAGTTGAGGAAGTTTATCCCACAGAAATCATATAGCGCTTGACTGTACTCGTGAACCAACTTGTTCTTATCTGATTTTTGCTTCTTCTAGTTCGAGTTCAGTTGTTGCTTGGAAGACCCAATCGTTAGCGTTGCGGTAACGCTCATTAAAGTCTCCTATTAGTTTGTCTAAATCGTTGTAAAAGCATATTAAATACCACTTTCTAAGTTTATTAGATTAGTTGGAACTGTTGCAGAAATAAAAAGAAAACTTATTAAAGACACAACTGCAACTACCAAGACCATAAATAAAGAGAAAAATTGAAAAGGTTAAATTATCATGAGGTTCTGGTTCATTTGTTTCAATGAGTGCAGTAAAACCAACGGATACCAAATAAATAAAAGCTAAAACCTATAAAATAAGTCAAGTTTAGAGGTTTGCAAACTAGAAGATTCAGAAAATCTAAAAGTATATGTAATTAGGGTTGGAAAGTTCTCAATAAAACTAGGTATGAAGCTAGTAAGGAGGAAAATAAGAACTACAGTTAAAAAGCACCACGGTATTTCGTTTTCTAGTGTTATACCAAGTCTTGAAACTTGGTTCAGTCGATATGATTTGATTAGTCATTTAAAAATCGCTTTCTGTTAAATTCACCAAGAATTGATTCTAAAGGCAGATTTAGTATCTACGTTGTTGCAATCTACTTGGTAATACAAAACTAATAAGTTTAGGAAACCTAACAACAAATTGGTTGGGTATATTCTTATCTATTACTTCAACAAAGTAACGGACATCAAATTGGAAATAATTCAAATTGATATACGGTGAAAGTGTGGATACCGCAAGTTCATGAGGTTTAATTTTATATCCAAACCCTTTTAATTGGGTTGTCTAAATCGAAATAAGCGCCTTCTGACACACCTAAAAGCAAGTCCGTTATCAAATATAGGTGAATCGAATAGAACCATTAGGAGCTAAAATAATACCGAAATTGGAGAGGTGTCGGTCAGTATTTCTAAACATCACATCTAAAGTCAACAATCTAAGCAAATCTTCTCGGAAAGACTGACCGACTGTTTGTTGAAATACTGAGTCGATAAAGTCTAGTTTGGAGTCAAAAATCTACTGAGTTCACTTCAGAAAACGAAGTCAAAGTTAACAAGTCTTTAAACGAAATAAACTGCTCATCTTTTTGTAAGAAATTTGGAGAAACACAAGTTCTTAAATCAAAAGAATCAACTGAGGCATATTTAAAGTCATAGGGATACAAAATCTTCAAACGTTAAGTATTTACAAGACCTCAAAAATGTAGAAACTAAAACTTCAGCAAGAGCTTCACCACCTCTCAAATCTTCTTTATACCAATAACAACCGTTAGGAGAGGTGCACTTTGGTTGATACCCTAATTTTGAAGTTGGTTTAAACATATTTCCACCTCTTCATCTCACAATCAAGAAAATAAGAGTAAACCGAAATTTCATCTTCCATAGTACGACACCAACTTGGGTAACACTCACTTCTATTAGCGCGTGAATCGGTTATGGTTAAATAATCCTTCATCCAATCTCTAATTTCTTCTGAGGTAGATTGTTCACTTAGGTTCTGCAAAGTAAATTTGTGGTGAATATTCTCAGATTTGACGAGTGTGAAATGATACCCATGTGGGGTTTTAGTAATATAACCTAGCAACTCGTCATAACAATAAATCTCTAAACGTGAGTAAGTTTCTCCATTTGATAGTTTGAACATGTTATCTCCAATCTGGTAAACCTATTTTTAGGTCTTGTTCTTTTGTAACCGTCAACCTAAAGCAAGACTCTGGACGAACCTCGTCATTGTAGGAAATTTCAAAATCAAAACAAATCAAAGGTGCGACCATAGCATGGTCTGAAATAACTCTTGGTTCTGTATCTGAAAACTTACTAAAGCAAACATCCACTACAACCCTTTCTCTGATTTAACTGTACCATATTTACAGAACCCCTCGGTATCATCCTCTAATGCTAACACTCGATTGAAAATAACATCAATTTTACTTCTTACTGTTTCACCATCCAGTTCTATCTCCCCAATACAAGTCCTTATGTAAAGCGCTACGAGCAAAACCATCAAAATAAGAACAGTAATTTACAAAAGTCTCATAAAGCTCCTTATAGTTTATTTCATCAAGCGCAAAAACTAATTCCGTAAGACTGATATGGATAAGTGAATGTTGCTATTGCTTTTTCTTTGCTTACTTTCATTGTGTTCAATCCTCATTTTAATTTTCTTTTATTATACCACAAAAAGCCCTTATAAATCAAGAAAAGGAGAACAAAAGTTCTCCTTAATACTTTATTTTAAAAATACTTCAAGGTCTTTTTCCACTTTATCCGAAGTGTCAATACCCAAAAACCTCAGTTGCGAAAAATCGTAGTTGCTGTAACTACATAAGGAGTTACATATAGACCAAGCAAACCACCTGTTGCAAATACCCTAAGCCCCACCAAAAGAAACTAAGGTTTTGAACGAATAATGTCCACCTATGACCTTTCATTCTCTGTTTACTTTTCTTTTAACAGAGCAAACAACCCTAAATCCTCATTTGTTTTAGCTAGATAACCAACTAAAGCATAATCACAACTCTTAATTACACCTAAAACTAAACCAAATACTGCTAAAGCAATACCTAAGAACAAAAATAAAACCAAAAATAACCTGCTATAAGCGAAGCTATAAGGATACCAAGACCTAAAACATAAGGTATGAAGAGCCATAAACCAACAATAAATCCAGAAAGCAACCCTGCTTTTAAAGGAATGTGCAGTCAAGCTCCCAAACATATCAGAAACCTTTCTCCTAAGTCCTTCTCTACTATACGTTGTTTTCTTAAAATGTCAAAAACATAAAGACTTGCACAAAGGTTAGAAGTAAAGTCAAACCTGCAATGGCTGAAGATACTCCTGTAGTTTCATTAAAGGCAAACACTAAGTTTACCAAGGTAAGCACTAATGTGAAGCAACCCTACTGCAAACCTACAAATTGTCTTTTTAGCAATCAATTCTCTTGCTTGCTTTTTAATTTCCTGTCTCGATTTTCACAATAATCGGAACTCCTTTTCTTTTATAATAAAATAAGTATAGCAAAAATATGAAACAATTTGCAAGAAGTTTCTTGAAAAAAAGTAAAAGAAAAGAGAGAATGTCCTTCTACCCTTTTTAAATCTCTTTAAAAGATTTTATCGTAAACTGAACTGTCTTTCAACATTAACTCTAACATTTTATCAGTATCCCCATCTAACTCATAGAAGTCTAAACCTCTGTCTAACTCTATACCATCTACGGTTTTAATTTTCGTAGTGATAAATGGCGCCTTTCATGTACTGATTGTAAATAGCTAAATCTTTGTTTACCATTGTCAAAATTTCATGTTCAATAAATTTTTGTAATACGTTTAGTGTTAAACCACCTGTAAATTTCTTCACGCGTTGCAAAAAGCAAAACCTGCAAAAGTCTCTATCTGAACTATATACTGTTGTAAATTCAAGAGTTGGTTGGTAATCTAAAGAACGTGCAGACTAACGAACAAAGGTACCACATAAATGTTACCTTCTTTATAAAGACGAGCAACCACTTCAGTTATAAACTCATACAAGGTAGCTATTTCGGACTTAATTTTCTTAGTTAGACCTTGTTTTGTAAGACTATCTATGAAATCGGACGGATTTGGATATCGATGCGGTTGTATTGACTCCCAATCTGGTATCCAAGTGTAGTATTTACAAAGTGTATGAGTCCACTCGTTACTTAAAGGAATAACATTCGGTTCATCTCTGTAAATTGTCATAATGTCGCCTGAGTTATTTTGCAACTCAAAGTAAACTTCTTTTTCCATGTATTTAAACCTCAACAAGTAAATCTAAACCTAACTTCTGCTAACTCATCAAAGGCTCTCTGAGGATTTAGAGCGGACTCCTTGATTTTAGCTTTTACTAAATCTCTCAACTCACCCGTTAGATAAAAACTCACAGACAAATCATTGTCCACCAAAGCTTTATAGACTGCACTACTCATATAGTCAGAATGTGAACCACCTAAAGCTGGGTACAAATAGACAAAGAGTTCAGCTACTAGTTTAGCTCTTTTCTTCACCAAATCTTTATTATTTGGCAACTGTTCTACATAAAGAGCTTTGTCAAATTCGGAGACAACTGAGTCAAAAATTCCAAACTTTACTAGAAATGTCAAAAGTCTTTTCGCAATTTCTTCATGTGCTTTCTTTACAAACAATGCTTTTAACTCTGTATCATCAACCTTATGATTTACTTTTTCAAGATAAGTTGCATAAGACTTGGCTAAATCACCAAACAAACGATTGGCTTGATGGACTTGATATTCCTCAGTTAAACCAAAAATCCTTATCTTTTGAAAATCTGCAAAGCGAAGAGAAGGATACCCTTAGTTAAAGATTGAACAGACACCCCATAGTTCTTAATCTTGTTATGAAGTAAATCTCCAACAATCATGTAACTCTTCTCAGCGTCAAGGATACACTCATCATGAAGTTGATTGATAGTTGTTTCAATTAGTGAAAAATGAGGTTCTTCTACTCGGAAAGTATGATAAATAACACCTTTGCTATCTTTTAGCTAAGTAACCAACACCACCAAATTTAGTACCATCAGAGAATGAAACTGGATCAAATAAAAAGGCAAACTCAGTTAAACAATTATCTTCCAAAATCTCATCTGAAATGGAAATACCGGTGTACAAGTCTTCTGCTTGTTTACTTGGTTTTTCTACAACTGCATGCGTTAAAATACCATTACTATCTCGACTTATTGGAATAAGTTCTTTTCCTTCAAGTTCAGACTTGCCACCATTCTCAGCAATAGTAACAGTAAAACCACCTGCTTTTTACTTGACTTGGCGCAAGCTCTCCTTCTTTTTCGCCCTCAATTAAATTTGTCACATTAGAAGAAAGTTTTTCATTTTGTTGAATTTTCGCTACTTCTTCTCTTATGTGTGGGAACTTGGTGTCAAAATAATTCAACACGTTTTCCGCGTTGTTAATCAACCACAAGTATTCAAACTTATTACCATATTCAGCTAAACTTTCAGTAAAACTCACTCTAGGTAGTACCGTCACACAGTAAATCTCAAAAGAACGTGCAAAAACTTCTGTTGGAGCTAAAAAAGTCATTCAACATAGCACCTTTTGTAAACTCCACCGTCCGAAAGATTTTTCTGATATCCCTTTAAGAAGTGGTCGAAAACTCATCTCGACATAGATAAGTTCTGGTCTTTGTCGTAAGTAAAATCAATATGATGTCCATATTCATGAAGCATGGAGTTTACATTACGAACACTAATTGTAATACAATCAAAAGCTGGGAAATACACACCATGAGCTTTACGATGCTCAATCTTACGGAAACGCAACTCTGGTTGTTGTTCTGAATGTGGTAAGGCTTTATAAATTAAACCCCATTGCTCTTCAATATCTGGAAGTTTTTCTAAGTCAAATTGCTCATCAAACTCAACAAATCCAAAACCATATCCTAAGAACTTAGTGGAATCCATAGCAGTTTGAATTTTAGTTGGGATGTTACGCTTTGTCTCAAACGACTTAGCATAATCTGATGTTTGAACCCTATCATACTCTTCCATAAGAGTAATGTTAAAATCATCCAAGTATAACTCATATAGGTACTCAGCCATAACTTTTAACATAGTTTTATTTTTAGCCGAGAACCCATCAAGTAGTCACCTAAACTACGCATAAAAGCTTTATAAATCAAATTAAGGGAGTTCTGATGTACAACCCTTTAAACTCTTTACTTTGACTGTCTTGCGGTAAGTTTGATACCGATCTCGTGTAACGAGCTTTTATTCTTAGAAGCATCATAACCTGCTTTTAAATTGTTGTGAGTTAAAATCCACCCAACTCTTCAACTTCTCAGCAACAACCTCTTTTGGGAATCACATCTAAGAAATCTAAGACTGAGGAAAGTTGAGGTGCATAGTAAATACTAAATTTGTAATTAAAGAAGTGATTGAAACCATTGGAGCGAGTGATATAAAAGCTTTTGAATAAGCTGTCTTATAGTGCAAAAAGAACGAGTCTTTGGTTCTGCATCATTGCTAATAAAGAAAAATATACTCATAATCTTCTTTTTCTTTATTGAACCAACCATACACATAAGTATAGAAAAATACTGTTTTCACAGTCAGCGTAAGCACTCATGGCAAATTCCCTTCATCTGACCAATATAAGACTCACGCTCTTCTTCACTCCAAACGGTCTCATCTGAGTTTAACTCCATAGTAGGAACTTCATTCTGAGAGTGACGATACACTACCCCAATTTGACGAAGTTCTAAGTCAGTTGTTTCCCACCTGTTTCAGTGCTAAAAAGTCTATGTTAGTTTTTATCAAAATAAGCAACTAACTTTTGTGCATGACATCATCTCACTACAAAAGCCCTATCTGTATTTGTTTTATTTAAAGCGTTGAATAAAGACTTAATAAAACGCTCACCATTGGTTGGATTAAGTAAAGCGATACTCCCAACACCATTTGTGAAACGCTCTCGCAGTAAATTTTTATGTAATTTCATGGATAACAAAAACCTTTCGATTTAATCACTAACTATCAGAAAGGTATGCGAGAAAATCCCATACTCTACTTTAATTTCAAATTTTATTTAGAACTCACATCAAGAGCAGTTCTCAAAGCTAAGTCATTCTTAATATCTTGCCCGGGAACTTATGAACCAAACTTTCTTGAGCTTTCTTAGCTCTTTTCCTTACGAGAATATCCTTCTTCTCTCCCTGCCTTAATCGCAATATACGCAAGAGACCAAGCATTTAAAATCCGTCTGCGGAACTCTTCATCCATAGTATCTAAATGCTCTTTATCGGTGGTAAGTGTCCCCATTTTCTCCATAGTGTGCAACAGGTGATGGCAACCAATCACAAAGTAATCAAGTTCTTCTCATCATCTGTACCACCTGCGTGAACTGGTACTTTGTGGTGTACAACCAACTGAGATAAGAAAGCACCTTGATTCTCAACCTTGTCCTTAGAGCAACATTGACAAACCATCTTATCACGCGCCTTAATCTTGTTCTTAACCTCTGGAGTTAAGTCATCATCACCATCTCCTTTACGGTCTTGAACAATTCCTTTATCTACTGCATCTGCTTGTTCTAAGGCGCTTTCCAAGGTCAAGTTATCCATAGAGTTATCAGCCAATTCAAGAAGTTCATCTACCTCTTGGGCACTCAATTTGCTACCACTTGAGCTTTCACCTTCATCAGAAGAACCATTACTCTCACTCGATCCACCTTCTTCATCTGATATCAACCGCTTCTTTACCAAGCTCAGTCGAAGAGAGGATACCTTTATTGTCTTCCTCTTCGAGAACATCACGCTCTTTTCGTTGTTTGACTAACTCTTTGTACGCTTTTATCCAAGGTATATTTACCTGAGAATAACTCTGTCATAGGCTCTGAATAAGTATCAGACTCACTGCAAACCTCTTTCAATTTCAGAATGTCACCACTTTCCAAATACGGATATAAACGCTCAATCTGTGAGAACTTCAAACCATACTCATGTTCCAAGGTAGAAAGACCATTCCAAATCTCTTGGTAACTGTGTTGTTGTTGCTTGTTTAAAAATCAAACCTAGCAAGGAACTAAACGTTGAGCCTTCTCATAATCAGCAAAGTGCCAAACAAAAGCTGGTATAGTTTTATAACCGTTTCGGGAAGCCCCATAGACTCGACGAAGACCTGAAATCAATGTATACATTTCAATCTCTTCACCATCAACTGAAGGTAAAGCTAAGACATCAATCGGATTTAACACTCTACCAAAGTCTTCAATCGAAGCAGTTAAACCGTTTTTAGTTGCAAAACGAGCCTTTTTATCAAACTCTGTAATAACAATAGACTCAATCGGTAAGTCCATACGCAATTCACGGTCGTACTTCAAACCACTTAAAATCTTATCAATATCCTCAAACGGACTAAGTGCCAAAGGAGTCTCAGACACCCCAACAATATCTACTGGAGCTTCTACTTCTAACCCGTCTAAGTCAGAAATAGTCTCAGACGGGTTATTTTGCTCTGTATCGAGTTTTTCTTCTGAGTCAATATTTTCCCTACCAACTTCTTCTAAATCGAATGTGGGCGATTCTGAGACCTCTGGAGACCACTCTGTAACTTCTTCTCCAACCTCAGAATAAACTGCGACTTCTTCACCTATTGGAGCTTGTTCAGAATGTGAGGATACGCCTACCTCCAACTCATCTAAGTCACCCCATAAATTATCTTTTTCCAAAATGACCTACTTTCTTAATAACTGATCCACTGTTCTACCTAACGAGTCACAAACTGTTGTAATCCCCAATTCTGGTGACGACCAAAAATAAACTGGACTCTCTGGTTTCAAACCTAACACTAATATGTCTAATGGACTTTCTAAAAGGCAACTCTACTAACTTATGACCTGCAACCTCAACTCCTAACCCTTCAGAGTTCTCAATATAAGAACCTAAATCTAAAAACTCTATCCAATAATTGAAGTTGTTTGTTTGCAAAAATCATAGAAACCAATACTAGACTGACCATTCATCTTAAACTGAGAAGTTACATCTCAGGTGAGATATAACTACAAAAAGGTTTCCAACCCCTCTAAAGTCTGTTTCCAATGAATGTATTGCAACTAGCTTTTTGAGGATTAACCGACCATAAAATGGACTAATGACAATACTATCAAAACCATATGCTTTAAAACGCTCAACATGAGGACTCACAACACTAACTCTTAAAGTAGTAGATAACGCACTTATATCCGCTATATCTTCAAGTAAAGAAAACCAATCTTCCATAATAGAATTGAAAGTCTGCTCTCGTTCTAAATTATACCGAACATAAGGTAAATTAGTGAAACCTAATTCTACCAAAAAATCACACTCAAGTTCTCTAGTTGAAAACGTCACACCAAACTCAATATAGTCTGAAGCATAAAATCTAATTGTTGAAATCAACTGAGAAGTTAAATCTAACTTCGTATAACTCATGTTTGGAGTTAAAGTGTCTTCTACAATAGAGGTATATAAACAACCACAAATAGCGCACTTAGGTACTTGAGATAATGTTGCTATATTTACTAAACCTCTGCGCTCTAAGTACGGTAAAACTAATTGGGTACAGTCTACACCCTCTCGACCATCTTCTAAAGAAATAGCACGTTGAAACGAACCATATTCATAAACCAAAGTTACTTTGTTATTACTTAAAAATACTTCCAAGTACAACTCTACATTATCTTGTGCAGCTAACTCCAACAAATTTACATAATCATCATAAAATGGTTCTGGAACGCATCAAATAAGGTAAAACAGTAGACCGCTGACTCTCTTCAAGTAAATATAAATCACCTTGAGGTAAACAAGCCTTCAAAGTGTCTTGATACGAATGTAATCTTTTACCTAAAAAATGTATCCTCAGCTCTCAATAAAAGTTGTTCCTTAAGGACTGTAACTCTTTTTCAAGCAAATAAGAAGAAACTACATGGTGTTGGTTATAAGTACCGTTTGCAAGCTCCTTATCTAAAGCATTTACAAGTTTTTCTTTCTTGTTTAACAATTCTTTTAATCGTGTACCAATTTCAACTGCACTTGGTACAACACCCTAAGAACGGAGACACTTCTAATTTTGTCTGCAAAAAGGCAACCTCGCTTTCTACTTACTTTTTAGTTAGTTTATCATTTTTCTACCAATTTGCAATAAGTAAAACAAACTTAGAAAAAGAAAAATAGTAACCTTACAGTTACTATTTAATCACTAAATAACAGAATACCATTGAAGCAACTCCAAGAGAAATCACTGCCATGATACCGAGTAGTCAATTAACTTCAATAAGCTCAGATTTAACTTCCCTAGCGTATTTGTTTGATAAACCTCTCGACCGTTCTTTACGAATAGAGCTTGCAGCCGATAGGAAAAATCAAGGAAACACAGGCCATCAAAAATCATTTCAATAACGGAAACCGTAAGTACATAAAAAGTTTGTAATCCTAGCTACAGTTGTAATTAAGGTAATCTCACCACTAATATAATTAGCAGAAATGTTATATCCTAAAGTATAACCTGCAGTCAGTAACATCATACTAACTAGGAAATACAAGAAAGGTGAAGTTGAAACTGTCTTTAAGGTAAATTCTTTAGCAGTCTTTGTTAAACCTTGCTTAAACAAAGACAAGCGACCACTTAATGAACCATCTACTAAAGAGTCATACACAAATAAAACCAGCCAAAACATCACTATTACAAGGACAATCCGAACTAACCACCCACTGGATACCTTTATGAGTTGTCTAAGGACTTCCCTCTAATACTTGAAGCATGTTGTTCCATAAAAATCCTCTATTCACATTTCTATTGTATTCAAGTTCAAACCGTGAATTAAGGCTTGACCTGATTGTGTGGGTTGATATTCCAAAACATAGTGAATATCTTCCACTTTGCCATATAACGACCCACATAAGTGACACATAGCACAAGAAACTGTTACTTGTGCTTCACTCTGACCATTTGAAACTTGAACTGTATGCACCTCTGAGGGTAGATAGTGCAAACCTTCTCTATCAAAGTGTTTAACTGTTTGAGGAAAGACCTCATCCTCTGGGAACTTTGTTAATTTGTTTTCATAGCTTTCTCCAAAACAAAGAGAGAAAGGTTTGTCTTACCAATTCTGTTTTAGAACCTAAAGCCATATAGACCAACTTTCTAGCTAAAAGCAATGTAATCTATCGACCTAAACTGCAAATTCAAAATCTAAACTGTAACTAGAGTTACATTTACTACAATATAATACACATCAGACTCTTCAAAAAAACTTCTGCTTTTACACCAAAAGCGACCAAGTGAAGAAGTTTCTAAAATATAAGACTTAGACTCAACCTCATCCTACTACAGGTATCCACCCATGTGTGGATTTGATTTTTGGGAATACTGCTAACTCTTTCGAGTGGGTATTTTACAAACTTCTCAGCTCTTTCTCTATCTGTGTAAACTTTAACTGTAGTTTTACGACTTAACACTTGAGGTTTTTCGTCCAAACCATAAGTTTTCACACAATGGATTACTAAACCAACTGCGTCTAGTTGATCTTGGTAACCACTCTTTAGATAAACTTCAAAGGGAATCATATTCTCGCCACTTATTAGCCCAAGGATGGGCTAACTCTTTGCAAGCACAAGAGAATTTCTTCTTTTCAGCATTGTCTTTAGACCAAACCGCTTTCTTTTAAAGGTGCTACACCAGTTTCAGAACGCAGCGTAGCTTTCAAGTCTTATTGGATATCCCGAAAGAAGCGCTTAGCGTTTAAGACCCCTTCTGCTAACAAATAGTCAAGCGTAAAGTTTAAAGCGTAGGCTACAGAAGAAGTCTTTGCGTTGTTTCCTAACAAAGCTTCTTCCACACACAACATGTCAAGGTTAGTGTCACCTTTTAAAACCTCAGTTAAAAGGAAGTCTTTCAACTCTAGCATCCGAAGACCTACAGAATAAGGACTGTCTAAATCTTTTATGTTGCTTTTTAAATTAAAAGTCTCCAAAATTTGACCGTTCCAGTAAGCGATACCAGTGGAGGTTTTTGACAAGTCTAAAGCCAATACTCTATCTAAACCAAAACGCTCAGAACCTTCTTTAAAGTAGTCCAAATAAGTGAAACAAGGAGAACCACCAAACTCTTCCATATCGAATGTAAAACATTAAGTCTCACTCCCTTCACTACTTCTTTTAGCAGACTTCACTTCTAAAACTTTATTTGTTAACAAAGTCAACTGGTCTTTCAACCCATTTAAAGATAAAGAACCTTGGTTAAACTTCTCTTTCAACGTTTCTATATTTTTCTCTGTGAATAGAAACAGTAGTAAGGAGGGCTTTAGAAAAGTCAAATTGAGACTCTCTTCTTGAACTTCTACAATCGTGTCACTCAATTCTATACCGTAAAGTTTAGCTAAACTCTGCAAGTACCCAAACCCACTAGAATAACGTTCCCCTAAGTATTGTTCAGCAAAGAGCTTGTGAAAACCAATAATTGTACCTTTCACACCACAACCAAAGCAGTTAAATATTTCAATCCCAGTTGCACCGTCCTTGACGATACCAAGAGACGGTTTTAAATCCTCATGGAAAGGGCAAACTACACGACTATTACCTCCGCTGAACCTATAATCAGAATAGCGAGGTTGGTGTTTGCACACAACAACGTCCCAGTAGTTTGAAATGGTTACATCAAAGTGTCCAAGAAAATTCTTATGGTAGAGTAACTGCTCTTCTAACTGACGATAAGAAGCTTTAACTGTTCTTCGCTTTACTCTTGAAGTACCAATCATTCAATATCACCTACAATCGTACAGTTTAATGTAAGAGCTGACTGTAGCTTGTCTGTAATTAAATCAATATTTCGTTTAGACAAATGACTAGGTGCACCACTTACATATTGTATGAATCCATCCGTAACTAAAAATAACATAGACTCACCAACATAAAGCATGGTAGACTCAGAACCCTCTAAATAAGTAATTTCAGGTGAACCTACATAAGAGTCTAAAATATCCAACAAGTAGGGTTGGTTCAATTTTGAAAAATCGTATTGCATCAGTCATGCACCGACTTTCTCTTAGGGTAAATACCACGAATGAATATCGCTGAAACCAATTCATCTACTCGAATACCGCTAAGTGGGACTTTCAAAGTAGCCTTTCGGTTCTTTAAATTTATGATGCTCTTGCCCCTCCCAAAAACCATAAGGACGAAGCTGTACGCTCTCCAAAAGCTTGAACAACTCAGTTAAAGACAAGTGGAAAGTGGGAACTAGGCGCTTATCTAAACGCAAATACTGTTCGTCAACAAGACTTGCAACTGCAAAGGGTTTTAAGTCATTTTGCTCCCCAATCAGACTAGGTAAGTAGTTTAAGAAACGAACAACCTCTGCTAAGTACAAATCTTTCAACTCTTTAATAGTAACGAGCGCTTGCGCATCCTGATACCCTAGTTGTCTTATGTAATGTTGCAATAGATGTTCTTGAACAACTAAATCTACAACCTCCACATAAACAAGAGGAGTCCCATCTATATCTGCTACCCATAGCCAATCATAAGCTAAACCTAAATCAATAACGGAACGAGCTTCACTACTCTCCAACCGTCTTTGTACATAATAGTATACTTGTTCGTAAACTCCAAGACACCTTCCATAAACAAGTCATAGAAATCTTCTACAAACTGATCTAAAATTTCCTTTGTAAACTGTTTACTTGCCATACAAGACTCTCTCAACCTCCCCTCTCACTTTTTCAAACTCTAACAGTTCCCAAGTGTCATAAGCACTTAACAGCTCCTCAGACACCCAATCACTTGGAGCTAACAGAATGTTTGAAGATACAGAAATCAATAAGTTCCAACTCTTCTGTTCAGTGCAACATTGGGTAAACCATTCACTTCATTGATAAATATAGGTAAGTCATACGACTTATTTGCAACCTTTAAGAACTCAACCAAACGATAAACATTTAAGTAACCTTGGTAAGTTTGATTCAAAGGTAAACCTCGTAAAGTATCTCTTAGAACTTCCACTAATAAATCTTTCGAGTAAAGGTAACTGTAAGCGCTGAGAAAACCTCTTTTTCGAACCTTCTGCAACATACTTGTAACTCGCTTTAGTTAATGGAAATAATTTCAGTGCAAACACCCGATTGTATAAACTGCGAAACTCAGAAACTGATAGTGTGAGTCTCAAATCCGACTTTTCTAATAAACCCTAAACAAATCAAAGCACCTAAACGAACATCAGATACCGAACCAAGACTCATAACTTTATCTAAATGTCTTACAAAATCATAAGATACAAACTCTTCATCTTCTAGCTCTTTTCCTACAATAATAGCCTTAAAAAGCACTAGACACGTCAGTTGGTTGTAGTAAATCTACCTAAAAAGTCATATAAGGTAAATAATAAACTCCATCAATTTCAACTTTATCTTTTAGTAGTGGAACTTCTTAAAATAATCTAATACAGATTTATTTAAGAATGTGCCTGCACCTTTAACATACTCTAATTTAACTCCCCCATAGAAACCAACCGACTCTGTTAACGTTAAATCAACAAGAGTATTTTTGAGTTAAATAGGCACAAACTGTTGCATAAGTTACACTAGGTAAAATATAAACCTTACGTTGAGTTTTTGAACCAATCAAAGGAACTAAACGTAAACCTAGATATCGAGTAAGTGAGTATAACTGAACAGGCTCTAAACCCATCTCTAAAAGCTACTTTCTCTACTGTATATAATAATTGTTTTTTTGCAGCTCTTTCACAAATTGATAGTATTCAGAAACAATATCCTCAGACCAATAATATCTTATACCTGTAAACAAATCCTCTACAATAGACTTGGGTTCTGAATCTAAAAATTTATCTATAAATTCCTTTTATCATATACAGACTTTAAAACAGATGTTGCCACTGACTCTAAGGTATAAACACACAAAAGAAGGCGCTTGTAAACAACACTTTACTCTAAACGAGGTAAGTCCCCTTAGAAATAACTTTAAACCACCTTTTTACTTTCAATAACTCATACTGAGCTTGAGACCGAACATATCCCTCAGATATCTGAAAGAACTGTGCTAAATCCTCTACACTCCACATATTTCAAAGTTAGACATGCACGTCCTCAATATCCAAGACAACTGCTTCGCCATTACAGTTTCAATTACTTGGTCTTTCATCTCAATCAAGTTATTTGCCACTTATCCGTAAATACCGAAATTGGAGCCATCTCTCCTGCTAAACGTGAAGGAAGTAAGTACATTTTAGCAATGTTCTTAGCTGACATAGCATCATTGTATATAACATCAAGTTCAAGTCTGCTGATTTTGTCAGCTCTTTGGAGTCTGCTGTTACATTTCGCAACTCACGGTGAACACCTTTACCTAAATCTTGAATAACATCAGTAGCTAACTGTGAAGGTAGCCATACACAAATATCTAATAGACCTTTCAAAGTCTCTAAAACGAATAGAACAACTTTTCTAGCATGTTTTCTTATCTGGGTATTGACTACTATCCATCGACTTTCATATAGTCAATTACTACAAACTTACATCTTTTTCCTCTGCTGCTACTCGAAGGACAGTTTCACCGACTCCAACTCCAAACGGATAATCTGGTAAATATATTTACCATAATTCGGATTACTTACCAAGTCCATCCGTGAAATTTTTCCAAGTTCTGCTACAGAACTATCCAAAGTACCACGTTGAATATCAATACCCGCTATTTTCTCATAGTTCTGCCCTCTCTGCACATTGTAATAATAGTCAAAATGTGAGCACAGGTTCATCATTCCTTGCTAGACCCCCCTTCTTTCCCCCAGAAGCAAATACCAAAACCATTTAGAAGAATTTCATGAGATAAAGACAGAACTGCGAATTTTGATTTTCATCCCTTTCTCTGGTGCCGCAAATACCGCAAAAGTATTGGTGTAAATACCACCAATCGTAGCACTTAAAGTTGGTAAATGTTGTAAGTTAGAAAGCAGAGTAGGTCTGCGAGATTCTTCCTCTTCAAAGTCAATATCAGAAGCACAGACAAGTTGATATGAGTTCTCTTTACCTAGTGAAAGCCCCTTGATACTATTTACTTTTTGTGACAAAAAATCAAGCGCACCCTCAATACCAAAAAAGGACTTTCTCTGTGAACGAATAGGGTTTGTAAGTGCAATCGAAGCCTGTTGTAATGAGTCGTTAAATGCCAATTTAGCATATACTAACTTGAAACGAGTCAAAGCATCTTCGAAAGTAGGTTCTTTCAAGAATGACGGATTGCGATATTTTTGGTAAACCTCTACTACAGACACCAATAAACCTTCAATCGCAGTTGAACCCTCACTTACATAAGATTCAAACTGAATACGGTCAGTATCTTGCGCAATTTCAGAAGCGTTTGCTTGCAAATAAACCTTCAAGTAGTCTATATCAAGCAATAAACCTCTTTCCATCTGTACTTTCTTCAACATAGAATAAAGGACATAGTTCTCATTACGGAAATAGTCATTTTGCAAACGACCCATCTGACCTCTTAGAGAGTCAAAGTCTCGAAGAAGATACCCCATTACTTGATTTTTCGTAATACTCTAACAGATCTCTGGACTTTTTATCCGAAAATTTCTGACGGTGTAATGTCTGACACATAAGCCGACTCCGTACCCTCTGCTTCAGACATCAGTTCCCAAAGCTCTTTATCCTCAAACACTGAAGCTCAAGTCTCCTTTCTAGTTCTACGTTCATTTACAATATAACAACTTACGAAACCACCACGATCTAAAGCATCAAATTTCTCCTGCGTTGTCATATTAGAAACATCTTTTGGAGGGTCTTGGGCACTCCTAGGTTTGCAAAGGAGGTCTTTGATTTTGGGATACTCTGGTTGATTTGGTTGCAAATACTTTCAAGACTCTGTTTTGGGAGGTTCTTCTTTCTTCAAAGGTTGACCAAAACGGTCAAGACCCATCTCCAAAAGTTCTGCTTCTAGTGAAAGGTTCACCTGTTAAATAATTATAAGCTGGATTGTTTGTTGTGTACAGAGGCTCTCCATATCTCTGTTCTGTTTGATTTTGAAAATCAAAATAATAAGGTTGTTGAGGTTGGTAGTAGTTCGGTTGAGTTAACTGACTACGACCTAAACCATAATCTGTTATCGCATCTTGCAAAAATACGTTGGAAATTCTCAGTGTCTTTTCCCAAAAATCTGTGAGATAAATATTATCATCAAAACCCATAACGGAAATAACCACAGAACCAAAGAAGATACCCCTACCTCTTTGAATACTTGCAATCTGAGGTAGGTTCACAGTCAGTTGGTATTTATTTAAAATGAGACCCTTATCCAAAATATGCAAACGTAGATTCGTAACACACACTAAAACACGCGCTTCACCACTCTTACAAGCAGTAATATATCGCAACTCTTCATCTGCTCTTAGATTTTTAGTCAATTCTTTTAGCTCAAAACCTGTTCCGAAAAAGGCGTTTTGACCAACTTATTCACAACTTTATTTTGTTCCAAAAAGGAAGTACCTTTGATTTATAAAAAGGATGCACCATAACTAAACCCACCTCACCAATCTAATTATCTAGTTAGTCTAGTTTGAATCAGACTGCTCAATATCCTTAATCGAGAAAAATCTCAGAACGCTTGAAAGATACTCGATTGCGACCTACACTTACCAAAGCTTCATCTGGTGCACCAATTAAAAAACCTACGAATGTCAGAACTATTCGAGGTCTTCGATAAACAACACCATCTACCTTTATAATCCTCACCAACCTCACCAATAGTAATCTGATCACCTGCACACAATTCAACCTTCTGACCACTAATTAACATTAACTCAACAACTGAAAACATTACCTTACCTTATTACTTCTGCTTACGACCAAACAAACGCTTAAAGCCCTCTTTAAGCGTATAACTCAAAGCTGAAAATACACCTTTAAGAGCAGTATCCACTTTAGCTTTCAACACTTTATTCTCATTAGCTAAAACCTCAATCTTAGACTTATGCTCTTCCAACTCTTTAGACAAAGCATCAAGTTCAATGTGTAGCGTTTCTAAATTTTGCAAAAGTTCAGTTACATTAACGTTAGACTCATCTACTTCCAAATGCTTTGAGTCAACAGTTTCAGTTGAACTGAGAAATCGTTCAGACTTAGTGTCTGAACCCTCACTTTCAACCTTAGAACCCTCAGATACCCCCTCTGAAGTTAACTCTTTAGAAATCTTACGTTTTCCTTTAACTGTACCCTTAGAGGTTTTATCTTCTTTTTCAAAAATCTCTTTAGATGTCTCTACTTGCTCAACCTCATCAGTTTCTACTACTTTACGAGGTTTAGTACCATATTCAATCAATGTACCTTTAAAATCAGAAAACTGAGGTTTTGGGCGACCACCTTTAGGAGATTTACTATTCACAGTAGACTCCACCAACTGAACCAACTCAATCGGAGAATACCCCTCAAAAGTAAAGTTAAAATAAGGCTCTTTAAAACCATGTTTGGTCTTAATCTCATTTACCAACTCAGAGGAATAAGCCATCATTACGATAGATAGACCAAACAAATACTCAAAATCACTACTAGAAGCACTCCATCGAAAATTATTGTTACTTACCCGAATAGCCCCCACATTTGGTTTTAGACCCCTGTTGTAATACGAACATAGGGTGCATATTTTTCAATAATCTCTTTTTTCAAGGTCAAATTTCTCATTTTTACTTATCTCTCATTTCTTTTTAATAAAACCATTATAACACAATAATACTTATAAATCAAGACTGTTTTCAATAAAAGAAGAATAGCAAAAAAGCTAATCTTCAATCGTTATCTTGTAAGCACCATCACCAATCTCAATCTCAGTCGGTTCCTTCAGAGAAAGTTGAGGTGTGGAATTAACAGCCTCTAATTGTTTCGTTGTTTCATCTACAATCAAAGCATTGTAGGGATCTTTCTTTCTTCTAAACAATTTACTAAATAAACCACGACGTTTAACTTTAACCTCAGAACTATCAGAAGAACCATCTTCCACAAGGATACCCTCCACAGCTTCTGTAGGTTCTTCTGTATAATCTAATGCAGTTGAAATATCTTCTTTCAAATTTGAAAACGAAGGCTCTTTGGTCATTTGTTCCAACAAATCTCCTGTCGAAACCTCACCTAATTCATGAGCTAAACGAATAGGCTCTAACTCCAAAGCTAAACTCTCTAATGTTTCATAACTTGAGCACACACTTGCAGTATAAGAAGAAAAGACTATCAAATACTTTGGTCTCTCTCTGTTGAAGCTAATTCAGACATGGATACCGATAGTGAATTTAAGGCTTCACTCTTAATTAAAGACAAGGAATCAGAAACACTAGTTGAAACACTATCTACATACGCAGAAACAGAAGTGGACATACTGAGACTATAATCCTCTAAAGACAAAGATGTAGATTGAGAAAAAGGACTCAGATATGCTTTGAGACTCAGATAAAAGATAAACTCGCAGAAATAGACTCACTCTCTAGCTTCATCTGAGTTAAAAGCTTCTTTAGCTGAAAGCATATAATTCTTGTAACCAATTCTCCATAAATGGAATAACTGTTAAAAGAGCAGTATCCTCCAAATAATAGTCAGAGTCTATTAAAATAGACCCTCTTCTGTAATTGAGACAGGATAGGTATCATAGTAATTCTTTCTAACCCACTCACAGTATCTTCTTCTTTTTACGAATCAGTGAAATTGAAGATTTTGAATTTTTGTTTACTACGTCTGGTGCAACAACTAGTTTAACAAAAACTTCATCCCCATGTAAATTAGGGTCTTCTACAATACGACTAGTTTTATCACTTGAATCAAAATGCACTTGAGCAAGTAATGGTTGTATACCCATCACCTGTTTGAACTTCAGACTGATTACTTCTAACTAATTCCAAATCAACACCTATATTATAACCTTTTCTTTTTACGACAAACCATATAAAAATAGCTCTGATGCACTTAAAGTTACACCTTGATTAGAAGACTTCTTATTTCTTGAACTTTTCTTATAATCTTTATCTTTTACTTTTTAGAAGGCAACACATCGTCAAGTGTAACTTCAGACATGTTTTAAACCTAAAAACTTTGTTTGAATTACGAATAACTCGATTCGTCCTTTCCATCGCTCCTTCATCGGTACTGTTTTGACGAGGGATACCAATATACAAGTATTGGCGAGGAGAATAGCTATCCTCAGAACCTAAACGTTGCAAAACATTGTTTATTTGAGAACCATCTGTCAAAATAACATAAGTAGACTTCCCTTCAAAGGCACGTTGTCTTACAAAGTCCTCAACCAAATAACCATCTTCACGCATAGAAGGACTATAAGCAACTACAACAACCTCACTCAACATGAGATTTTCGTAGTCTTCGCGTTTTTGCTTGATGCCTTGCAAACGATAAGGGGTACAAAGGGATGGACACTTAGACCTGCCTTATAAGCCGAACCTAACAACCAAAAAGCTAACAACTCTACATCTGCTCGCACACCTAAGTAAAACAATACCGAAGTCTTAGGTTTCTTACCTACCGACAAAGACCCAACCAAAGCACCGATAGACTCTTCTATAGAGTTGTATTGGTCTTGGTCTAAACTCTCAGCAGTTAGTTCACCTAAAACTAACTTTAAATCTACGAACAAGCGTGAAAATACTCGTCTAAGACCTAATTTCTCAGATAAACCTTGAGTTGCACCTTCTTGAGACTGCACACCCTCAATAACTTGTTTAGTCCTCAAATCCTCGCATAAAGGACAAGGAACTAACTTATTAACAACTGTGTCAAAGACTAAACCATCCGAACACTCTGTTGATTTACATAACTTCATAAAAATCTCCGTTTTAATTATAATCTTTCAAAACAGAAAATAGAACATCAAACACCTTATGCAAGTCTGTATCTTCTGTTATAATCGTATCAATCCTCAACCAAACCATCTCGGAAAGAAAAATTCTAAAACCAACCTCTTTAAACCTATCTGAATCCTCTGAACAAAAATTCACTATCATGATAGAGATAGATAGGAAATTCAATACGAAGTAAGCATAGTCTCGGACCGTTTGAAAAATCTGCTACAAAAAGGCTTGCGTCTTCTCTATCAAAGTAGAAGTACCAGTTAAGTTTGCTGACTTCCCATTCGTAATCAAACTCACTAGACTTGAAAATTGAAACCTTGGGAGCTATGGTCTTTTATTTGTATAATCTGTTACCAACTTTTTCTAAGTCGGATAAAAAATCATTTGGTGTTTTAATCATCATCTAAACTGCTTTCTAATCTTACAAATCTCTGTTGTATCGTCTCAACAACCCTTCAAAGACTACTTTGAAATCTGAATAGAACCTCAATCAGAGTCTTCGAATCCAGCTCTACCCCTTAAAAAGAAGATAAGAATAATTTAGTCCATGCAGAATTTAAATTAGACTTACCTTTAGACAAACAAGATAGGTTCAAATGGTTAGTACAAATGTTAAAAACAAGTATAACTGTACCATTTGATTCTTAACGCTCCACAATATCTTACAACGCAAAATATTATTTCCGCTAAAGGCACCCTACGATACTCCTAGACCCTCTCTTAAATAAGTTTAAGATATGGGCTTACATATAATTGGAAAAGTAAATTCAAATTAGAAATATTTGAACAATTTCTTAAACTTCTTGTGTGATAAGAAACCAAAGCTCTATCTGCTAATTTACCTAATGTTGCAAAGTCCTTTTACCAAGATATTATAAGAACCATTTTATATCTGCATTTAAAAGGAACCCTTGCTTTGTTTTTGTAAAGACCTCTACTGATACGTTTACCTGAGAATTGAGATTTCTCTTCAGTTTCCCATATATTGGTATTTCATCTTGATCTACAAAACTTGCTTTTTGAAGTATAAGACTCTTCCTGTTCTATAACTTCAATACCTCTTAACTTACACTTTGTAGTTAATTGAGAAACTAAAGGTGTTATAAGGAATACTTACAAAGGGTTTGGTTTGTTTTTCTTACCTAAAGTAATCTCTTGTTTCCAACCTATATTTTTACCAATGAAGACTTTTTCAATAGACATCCTCGTCGAAATAAAGTGAGAGAAAAGAGGTGATTTTATGAAGTTCTGATTGTAACTTCATCTCACGATTTTCTCCAAAGACGGTGGATGTTTTTACTTGTTCTTTGGTTTGTTGGAAGTTTAGATTGTGCTTTAGCAATTAGTCGATTATACCCTTGATTAAGACTCTAATTTTAGAGCCTTTTTATAAAGCAAGGGATTGACTCTGTTGGAGAAGGTAATACTAGCTAAATTATCTACACCCAAGTCAATCGCTGCGTAGTTTCCAGTATGTTTTAAAGGAACTTTTCAACCTCATAAGTAACTTCAATCACAAAAAGCTCTTAGTTTAGGTAATGATACGGACATACTTAGGATTTTCAACCCATTTGGTGATGTAAATTTAAGTCTCTAGAACATAAAAATAAGTTCACCATTTGCTCCTCTTTTCTTGGAGATAGTTTGATTATTAAATTCAACCACATAGCGACCATCAGTTTTTAGTGAAGATACTGAGGTAGTTTTTGGTTTATTTATTACACTCAAATTAGATTTGTCGTGGTAACACTTTTAAAGTTTGGTAATAAGAATGATGGTAGAGCCAATTAACTTCAAGATATTAGCTGAAACCTTAGAAGGTAAAAGCCAACATGTCAGCTTGTTTTTCTTTTTCTAAATCGAGAAACTAACTCAACCCAAGTAAGAACTGAGGGTTTAACTCCCTCTTTACACCTATCTCGTTCAAAAATAGACTGTCGAATTTGATACAAACCAGCATTATACAGGTTTTTAGCTTTGAAAGTTAAATCATCACATACAGAATATAACTCATGGTTTTCTTTTATCCAATGTCTTTCAACTTGTCTCATCTGAGTTACCTTTCTGTAAAAATTTGAATTATTTCTTCAGTTCTATGTTTTGCTTCTTGTCTACTGTACAAATGAGCGCAGAAAAGAAGTAATGACAGAAACCAAATCTTGCATCAAGTCTTCTTGGTCTGTAACTGTTGGATTAACAACAATAATCTCAAACCCTTGCTTCTTAGCTAAAATCTCTAAATAGTTGAAACCGAATCGAGTTAAGCTCTCTTTATGTTCTACAATAATGCGAGCAATAGGTTCATCTGATAAAAGTAACTCTGTTAACTTCCTCTGTTCACCTTTTAAACCACTACCAACTTCTTTAATAACCTTATCAACAACCCAACCATTTGCAATAGCAAACTGAGTTAAACGCTCTGCTGAGTTTCTAAATGAGTTTTTCGATATTCAGACGAGGATACCCTTGCATAAACTACTGTAAGCCCTTGCTTAGACTTCATGTCAGTTTCGAATATCTCATCTGGGACATATATCGTACCTGACGGAAGTTGAACTGCATTAGGAATTTCTCCACGCTTGAACCAACGATAAGCCGTGTGGCGCTTAACCCCAATTCGCCTTGCGTATTCAGATAATTTCATATCTTATCTTGCACCTTTCTAGTTTATTTTTCCTAAGTATAACACAAATTAGAAAAGGTTGCAACAAAAAGATACAAAAGTTATTGGAAGAGTACAACATTTAACCTAAAATGTCAACCCTTCTTTCATTTCTTCTAAATCATCCGACCATTTAGGATAAGACACACTCCCACTCATATCTTGGTTTGAGTAGGATACCGCTACAATAGAGGAGCTTGCACCTTCTGAAATTTCCTGTTTAGCAACCTCAACTACTGTATTTTACCAAGTCAGGGTTTTAAAAAGAAGTTGTTTAACAAACTGACCTCATGTTTGGTATGCGCTAGTCTCATCTTTTGTACTTACACTAAGCTTCTTCTAAGACTTTATACTCTTCTCTTCTAGCTAAAACTAAGTACAAGTGCTTATCATGAATATCTTGGCTACGAACAATACGACCTTCAATTTGGTTTGTAATCCCTGAGTTTCCTGTGAAAGAGTAAAAAATCAAGTGGTTCATGAAACCTAAGTTCAGACCCTTTTTCAAGTTAGTTACAATAACCCTATAATTACCTTCGTGGAACTCTTTTAACTTGGCTTCTTTCTTCTTAGGAGTGTTGTCCTCTCCATTTATGGTAAGAGCTTTTATTCCTAAACCTTCTAAGAATCGAACTAAAATGTTCTGAGCTTCAACAGAATGAACATAAATCAAGGCTTTATCTTGACCGATACGGTATTTAAACAAGTCTTCAATCACTTGCAACTTCGGTAAGACTTCTGGTGTAATGTCTAAGTCAGGGTCAAACCAAGAAGGTTCGTCCCAAACATACCGCTTATATCTAGTCTTGCTGAATAATTGATTTTGATATTGTGAAGGTTTATATAAAACCAGCTCACACGTGGAGTTTTTGACCGATACCCCTAGTTCTTGACGAGCCGTACCAAAAGCCATAAATCGAGTTGAGAGTTTAAACAACTCTGGGTCTTTATAACCTAAGATTTGGTGAGTTTGAAATGATTTCTTCACAAACAACTCTTCAAATTTTGTCTTTAAAGGCATCGCATCGGGAAAAAGGAAAATTAGCTGATTATACATCCCTTCGATAGACTTCTCAAATGGTGTAGCGTTCATTACAACTACATGGTTTGCAAACTTAGTTCGTACAGTTTTACAAGCCTTATAAATATCAGACTTCGTAGAACCCAACACCGAACCTTCATCAATAAAGAAATAATCAAATTTACCATGTAACTTTGTAGTGTGTGCAAGCCACAACATAAACTCGTGACTTGAAGAGACTGCTGAATAAGAAGCAACTACACCACTAGGATATCCCTAACTCTTTTGCTCTTTGATAAAAGCACTTACTTGGTTGGAGTCTCCTGTGGTTGTTGCTACATAATCACCTGTGAAGCGAATTAACTCTTTTTCGAGCTTGTGAAACCAAACCAACCTCTGTTAAGAACAAATAACGCAAAGGTCTTCCCTTTGTCCGCTGCTTCAAAGGCTCCTACATGGTTAATAACCGAAGCAACCGTAGCCGTCTTTCCTAAACCTACACTATCCATAATTAAAGCAGAGCGCGCTGCTAAAATAAAATGAACCCCATAAGTTTGATTCCAACGGAGAGAGCCTTTTGCAACTCCCTCTTTTAGCGAAGACTTTGTTGCAATTACATGGTCTATTTGCTCAGGTGTTAAATCTAACAAGCTATCTACTAAGTCTGGGAAACCTATTTGGTCTTCATCCATAGCTGCTTTCTGAAGAATACTATCCAATAACTATAACGTTGTATTGGTGCAGATTTATCTATAAATCCACCTTTGTATAATGAGACTTCGGTTACTGCCACAAATTTTTCGCCTTTCTTGTTATTTTATATTTAATTTTAGCAAACTCAAAGAAAAAGTCAAGGGTCGACCCTTAACTTTTACTTATTTTCTAACGCTTTGTAAAAACTCACTTAAAATGAGAGCATCTACTTCTTTCTTAAACTCTGGGTTTAAAGCTAGTTACTACAGGTTTATATACCTCTGCGTACAATTTACGCTCTGGGAACAAAACCTTATACTGTGAACCTTGACCTTCACTTTAATACCGTGAACTACAAAGCCAACCACCTACCAAAAGCAGAACAAATCCCGAAATTCCGTTTTGGAATACCTTCTGCATTGACTTTCTAAAGCGAATGTTTTCTACTAATTTCACAACTCTTGAAAAACCTTTCTAATTACGAGTGAGCAAAGATTAAAACTCCCCTTTACGTAAGACCTTACCTTGTCTCACTGCGGACTCAATCTCACTTGGGGAAAAATAACCTAATACTACTTGCTCTTGTACTCTCAAGTTTCTACGACAGTGAGACACAAAATCCTCATTGACCATGCGAACTGTTTTATCTTGTGCTTTGCACTTGCGAGAGCTTGAATTTGAGGTCTTTCCGCAACCTGTTTAGGGTCGAACGACTGGTTTGGGTTGAGGAGCAGAAACAACTGGAGGTCTTGGAGTTGGTTTAGGCTCTTGAACTTGACGTGGTGCAACCTCTGGTGCGGATACCCTCGGTTGAGTTTGAGGAGGGTTTTACAACCTCTTTTTCTTTCGCCACAAGTCCAAGGCTCTCTTTACCTACATAGTCCGAACGGAAAATTTCCTCTTTAAAACTCTACTCTAGTTGGTTCACTCTCTAAATTGCTCTCAGAAGTCTCAGATTGGCTCAGATTTGGTTTTTTCTTCTGAGGTCGATAATTTACCTACCTCTAAACCGAAATTGTTTTAGAGACGATTTAAGAGAGTTTGAGAGGGTCAGAAAACTCATCTTCATCCTCTGAAAGGTCTACTTCAAATTCACGCAACTCTAATTCTTGTTCATCATCAGAAGAACTGCTACTTAAACCTAAACTAGCAAAGGACACTCCGTTCAGTGGATCTTCTTCCTCTTCCTCATCTCTCTGTTCAACTTCCTCTTTACTCTTCATAGAAGTTAACCAATCTAAGTCTTGAAGTTTTTCAAATCCATCAAACAAAGAGTCTAACTCAACAGTCTCATCTTCAGAACTCTCAATGTCGAGAAGATACTGCAGGGCTCTCTTCTACAACCTCAGTCTTTATGCTTTCTTTTGAAACCGTAGGTAGAGGACGAAAGAGTGAAATTCTCTCAAATTCCCTCTTCTTTACCTCTTCATACGTTTCATAAGCAGCCATTTTTCTAGCATATACTTGCATTGCAAGCAGAAACCTAGAACTACTAATTGGATATGTAATTTCCATATATTGTACAACTCCTATTCTTCTGCTCTTTGCACCTAAATATCTCGAACAAAGTAATCATTTACATTCTCAGACTTAGGGAAACGCAAGGAGTCCTCCTCAGCAAAATCTGTGTCAGAAACAGAGATACCAAGTTTCCCTAGCGTTTTACTTGCTTGCTCATTCTTCAACCTTGTTACATAAGCGGAACTTGCACCCTCTTCTGGGTAAAGTTTTGTCCACATCTTCCGTTGTGTTTCATACAACTTATCCAAACGCTCTTTGCCTCCATTCATGCTCATAATGAGAGGAGCGTGACCGAACTTCGGTTCATCTGACCCTAGCTAAAAGTATATGCAAAGTCTCCTGTGTTTGTAGTTGGGAAATCAATCAAGCGGTATGAGTCTTCCCAAATCGTTTTCTGAATCGGTTGACCTGCTTTTAACTGCGAACCTATTCCCCACCATACGAGAAAGCCGTTTTAGGGAAGTAATCATTATGCAGTTAGTGAGGTACGAAAATCAAGAAAAATACCAACATTCGGAAAGGCAGTTAAAATTTCACTGAGGTAAGCCTTATAAGTTACTTTTTCATCTTTGTCTAATTTCTCAGCAAAGGAAATAATCTCGTCCAAGACTACAAACAGGGTAAGGTAACTGCTCAGATTCATCAGAACAATTTGCATTGTAGTTCTGAATTTTCAACTGGTCTCCAATCAAGCGTTTTCTTAGAGGAGCTTCTTCGGATACCACCCAATCTAGCAAATCCATAATAGCTTTTGTACCGGTTGCAAACTTACGCAAATGAGGTGAGGTAATTTGGTACCAATCCGAATCTTTATTTTTCATATCCCCTGCTACGACTTGAACCTTTCTAGGGGAGTTCAAAGCCATCATTTGATTGACGATACCGGTAGCAAGGACAGACTTCCCTGTTCGAGCCATCCCTGCAATAATTGACCTGTGTGTTTCGCCAAATCAAGGAGAATCGGTTCACCGTATTCATCAGCTCGAACACTACTGGGAGTTCATTCTTAGTATCTAGGAAGAAGTCTTTACGTGAAGCAATCAAGTCTCTCAACATAAAGGAAGTACCAGTTTGCTTAAAGATAGTAATAGCAATACGACTACCTTTACCAACCGCAGTAGTTGTTACATTTTCACCAAAGTAATCTTTCATTTGGTCTTTCAACAACTCAGTAATTTCTTTTGCAAAGAGAGTTTCTTTCCCTTTTAGTTTCTCTGGGCGGTCAGTGATAATCTCAAATACAGACACTCTCTCTGTAATTGACTCCACAGTAGCAATCCATCTCAGACAAACCCTTAACTCCCACCTGTTTGAGCGTCACGAAGAAAGTCTCTAATTGTTTAAATTCTACACTATCTTTAGGAACATCACGAGACCAATCTGGTTTCAAACTTGAACCATCCAAGATAGACAAGTATTTATCCAAAAGAAGACTTCGAGTTACTAATTCTGGCTCCACTAAACCACCGAGCTAAATCAGAAGTAAAAGCTACTTTCAGACACTTCTTCTAATTTGGGATAGTTCTAACTCTTCCCTTGAGCTAGAAGAATTATCTTCTATCTCTTCTTGGTTATCTTCAGCTTCTAAGTCCTCTGAGTCATTTACAATACCCCAAATATCTTTGGCACTTGCGCTTTCTAAAGAGATACCCTTTGAAGGTTTAGGAAAGTCCTCTTCCTCATCCTCTAATTCATCAAATCGAGTCGGTTTGGGGTGCTCCATTGGTTCAAATCCTTGTCTTTTAGGATGAGGAGGGTCATCTTCTTCATCAACCCAACCTCCACTTGAACCGAAGTTTCTAAACTCATTTGGTACTTCTCGTCTTGGAGGTTGTCCGAAACCACCCATAAGGTCAGGGTTTGGAGAACCAAACCCATCATCCATAAAGTTGCTTGGCGCTCCAAACTCAGACGGAGAGGGAGCTACTGCTGATAAATTTTGTTCTTTTGGGGTATCATCCACCAAACCCCACTCCTTATTCTGAGAGTTCTTATACAGAAACAAACCACCACTTACTCCACCCCCTACAAGCGAAATGAGGATACCCGGTGCGGTAGCAAATCTTGTGAATAAACCAAATAAGAAGGAGAACCCACCTATTGCTCCATAATATAAAAAGAGCAGCAGTTAAACCTTTTCTGAGCTTATAGTCACTTCTAAACATATCATCCGACTCAGACAACACAGGCCACACATAAGAAGTTAAATGTTTCCACAACCCTGTAAATACTTTAAAAATCTTATCCATCCAATCTTCATGTTGATTTAAGTGTTGTGGAGGTTGACTTTGTTGTGGGAAACCTTGAGGTTGACCAAAAGATTGTCTTTGAGGAAAACCTCCACCAACTCGATTTTGCAAAAGGGTCTGGTTGTGCTCCACGCATTCGAGCTAACGGATCACCACCTGGACCTTGGCGCATACCTCCAAACCCACCTCTTTCATGGATGCCATTTTCAAATCGCTGACCTTCTCTCTCTCTACGAGCCTCAGACTGTCTTGTTAAATCATCATTTGAATTTCGCCAATCCATCAACGTTTACCCCCTAACATTATTGCTAGTACAACTAAAACATAGAGCACCCCAATTCCAATTACAAGGAAACGACTCTTCTTGACTTCTTCTTTCAACTTCTCAGAGGTGATAGAGTTGCCAACCTCCAAAGGATACCCCCTAGAAAAAGTAATAAACTTAATAAAAACCATTATTGAATCACTAATTCTACTACTGTCTTTCCTGCGCTATCACACCTGTCTTAAAGAGTGGAGTGTCACTTAACGCTCTTGGTAAATCCGCTTTAACAACAGAAGATTCTCCTGAGTTCAACTTCAAAACAAAGGCTTTCTTATAAGGCTCTGCATGTACTTGGTCATAACCTGCAGCAAACCTTCATCTTCTTCAATAACAGAACCTATCTCTGCAAGTTCATCTGCTAAATCCTCAATACCTAAAGCCTTACATACTTTTTCTTGATACACTGGAGACTTAATCTTACCAACCATAGCTAAGGTATAGTTAGCAAACAACGAGAACTCATCTTTTTCAACCAACTTAACTGGGTCATTGGAAGCGACAATGTTAATATCACCTGCTTTACGACCCCCTGTGATTGGAGTTTTTAAAATCTCTACTGCATTTGGAAGAGAGCTAAAACGTTGCAATTCTTCTCAAATCTTCACATTGTAAAGACCACGAGAGAATGGATACACTGTACGGTAGTAAGCTACGGTTGCAGCATTCATAGGGATAAGAATAGCGTCTAGCTCAGACAACTGACTCTCTGGTACCCCTCTCATGTTATAATCACAAATAACAAGCTTCGCATCAATAATATCCTTCAAGTACACTGGGTATTTAAAGTAGTTGTTCAACTTCTTGCTCTTTTCAAAATAAGAACCAAAAGTCTCTAAGAAATACAAATAATCTTTTTGGAAGTCTTTTAAAGCAGACTTATACAACTCCTTTATATCTTCTTCACTCAAAGCTCTTTATCCTCTTCTGTAATAGAGTTCAAAACCTCATCTAAGTTCGGACGATATTTCTTCAAGTAGTCGTAAACCGTATAAATCGAACAACCTTCAAGTGCGTACCACGTAGACGGGTTTATGGATACCCCATACTCACTATAGAATAAATCTACACCACGCTCAATAATCAACGGAATCCAAGCATAATTCTTCAAAGTTTCCACACCTGCTACTCTAAACAAATCAATAATATTCTTACGAGAACGAGTAAACAAGGTATTATCCATTTCTTCATCACCAGTAGGTACAATCGGAACTGGATCGAGGTAACGACCTGACCCCATACCTAAATCCAAGGAAACCACTTGGAAGTCTTTTTCTAAGAGAGTTCCTAAGCCTTTATATTCCCCACCTTCATAGTCATTGATAGTCATAATCATATTGTCATTAGCTGCAAATTGTGTAGATAACATCTTCATCAAATAAGACTTACCTGAACCTGACATCCCAATAACAATAACAATTTCAGCGTCAGTTACGTCACGTTTAAATTGGTGGAAAACAGGCGAATGCGTTTCAATATTTGTACCTAAATAAGTTGTACCAAATCCAACAATACCCTGCTCAAATGGGTGCCACTGTGCTCTCAGTTCATCTGAAGTAAAAGTTGAGCGAATTTTACGCTTACTCTCTTTTGACATCTCTGAATTGAAAGGAGAAAAATCTCCAACAGTATCAGCAATAGTACCTGTAACCCTACGCTCTTTAAATCCTGTACGTTGACTACACATGTGCTCAAAATCTTTTAAGACATCAGTAAACTCAGGCCCTCTTCGACCAGTTATAATTACCATAATACGAACCTTATACAAGTAACGCTTATCTTGGTCGCTCAACGTTGCGTCATTTGCATATTCCACAGAAAGAGACAAACGCTCATCTTTTTGAGCTGTTTTTACATACTTATGTTGAGTAAATCTTGAACCTTTACTCGACTCCTCTTGGTTCTTTACACTCACCTCATCCAAAACAGACAAACGAGTTTTCACTTTAGGGTCATCCCAGCTAATCTCAAATGGTTCATTGTCTTCAATGAAATTCATTGAAATTCCTTCTGGTACAATCGAACGCAAAGAAGCTCGATACCCTAACTCAAACTCTGGAGGTAGTTCATCAATAACATAATAAGCTGTCACATTCTGAGTCTTGCTATATGTGAAGTTCGAGTCCATATATAAGCGCCTACTTGAAGCGAGCGCTCGCTCTGGGTTATACCGAGAACGGTACTCGTCGTAGACCGAGTCCCACATCTTAATCAAGTCTATGTACTTATCAAGAAAGCCTTTTCGTTTCTCTACATTCTCTTGAGTTTTCTTAGTTTCTAACGAACTCTTGGAAAGATTCGTTACCTTTGTAGCTTTTTTCTTAAACATAACTTTCCCACTTCCTAAATATTGAACCCTGCTTTCACTGTTAAACGTTTCATAATAGGTTCAAAAGCACTCTGCTGTTGCAAAATACGAGAACCCTCATCAACTGCATAACCTTCAATTTGAGCCAACACCCCTAACTGAGTATGTTCACCTAAGTCATTCACAATAACATCTTCTGAATTTAAACCTAAGTCTCGCATTAAGCGTCTACTAGATAAACTGTATACCGTAGATATACCACGCCCAGACACAGGTAACGTCCGCTTATATGTTCTATCTAATATCACATATAAATCTACAACTGGAGACATCAAATTACTCATAACACTTTGTGTAGGAGTAGTAGTATAAATGATAGGAACCAAATACAAAGTTGAAGAGTTATTTACAATCGTTTTTAGAATCAGCTTTTTCAAAGACTTATAACGGGTATCAACAAAATCACTATCTTTATCAATAATTAAAAGTTTAGCATTCAACTCAGGAACCCTAGTAAGCCAATCAATGTAACTAGCTAAAAAAAGTAAGATACCGAGTGGGTGACTCTTCCTTAATTACTAATACTTTAGAGTTTCCTGTATAACTAAATTGTATAAGCATTGATTGAACCAAACCCACCAAAACCTGAACTCTGTACAAGACTTAATTCTTTCTCTTTTTTATCCAATTCATCTTCTGCAATTTTAATTTTACTTGAAGCCGTTAATAAAAAACTTTGTAACTCTTGAGTTAAGTCCTCAGAAAAAAACAACCTCTTGAAGTGCATCACTTACTTTTTCATGAGCCATTAAAACCTTACGTTGTAAAAATCTTAGGTTCATCTTCTAATTTACCCTTTACATAATTATCTAACGTAGTAAAAGCTATCTGCGAGTTCATCTAACTCCTCCAGAGTAAGTGGATGTCGTATTAGACATTAGGTACTCTAATAACTCAGAGAATTGCTCAGTGGTATCAATTAAACTACTATCTTGTGCTACAAAAGCCCCTACTGTTCTCATAATTTCTAAAAGGATACGACTGATTTTCTGAAATATAAGCTAATTTAGTTAAAGAAGTATCTCTTAAAGCATTTAATAAAAATACTACAAAATCAAAGTCTCTATCTGTATAAGACTCACAATCAACACAGACTTCATAGTCAATCGACTAATCTCAGAAATACTTGAAACAACCTCATAACCTGAATATTTTACAGGTTTTGTTGTTAAAATATAGTCCATCTTAACCATTCAGCAACTGCAACACTACAGAAGCTTCCCTTTCTAATGATGACACCTTTTGTAACTCTGCCTTCGTTAACTTATTTTTACCAAATAAGCGTCCCCCAAAACTAAAAGTCTTAATTACACCCTCTTTATACGAAACTGGTTTAGGAGGTGTAAAATTCTTCTCTACAGACCCCTCTACACCTCTAGGAGCTGAACCATAACGAACGACTGTTTGCTTACCTTTCTGACTAGAGTGATTTAAACGAATATCATCTAACGACCCCTTACACAAAGTATTTGCAACCAAATCCACATTAGCTTGCTCATCTGCTTGCAGTAAATAATCCGTGTAAATCGGCTCAGAAAACTCATCATAAAAGGAAGTAACCACCTCTAAATCTAACGGTTCAAAATAACGACCAAACAAGACAACCTCAGTTGTTCTTAAATGATTTAATAAATAATTCCGCAAATTTCGGAACTCTTGAGGAGACCCTACTGCAATACAGTTAATAACCAAACGTTCACAACGTAAAGCCTTACGATTTGCTGCACTTAAAAATGCGCCTATAGATGTGAAACCTTCTAAATCTTTTAAACCGTGAGACTCGTATAATGTCTTTACTAAATTCTCACTATTTGAACCAAAAATTAAACCAATCATCTAATTACACTCCCCATTTTAACTAAATAAATCCAAATCCTTTGAACTACTCAAAGAGGTTTGGTTTCTTGAAAGATACCCTTGACTCACCCTCATCAGTCGAATCTAATAACCCTCGTTAACCCAGAAGCTACACCTCTTGGTGACTCACCAAACAAATCTAAAACTTCTGAATTATCCTTATTAGTTTGCTTTCTCTTGCTAACTTTCTTCTGACTACCTTGTGGAGACTTGTTTGAGTTTTTGACCTCTAGGGTGCAGTAATTGAACGATTTACTTGCTTCTTACGACCTTGAGCGTCCCCTACCCACAATAAACGCAAACTAGAAGCATCAGATTTCTTAACTGCTTGATCCAGTGCCTCAGTAATAGGAAAGTCCTCCAAACCATACAAATCCTCAATTAGAATAGCAATTTGGTCTTGATTTAACACTTGGATACGCTTGTAACTTGCACCCATAAGAGCCGAAATTAAATTGGTAACTTTATCCCAGAACACAGAAGAGTCACCAACCCCACGAATTAAGAAATATTCATACGTCAACTGAGAGTTACTTGTGTTATCCTCCCAATGATGGTACATAGAAGCTAGAATCTTCTGCATTGTTGAGAAGAAACCTCGTTTAAATGATTATACAAATCATCAAAACGCTCATCATAGGAATTAGAAGCTTGAATATCAATTAACTCAGGTTTAACACCTAACTGCGCACAGCGATTATAAAAATCTGCTAAACCTTGACTATGATTAAAAGCCTTCTCTTGAATATTCCCCACTTGTGTCTTCCGAACACATCGAAGGAAAATACCCAAACTACCATCTAACATATATGAAACATAAGGAAAATGGTTATCGATGTCATAAATCCCAAAGAAAGTAGAATATAAAGACGTATCCGTCTTCGACTTTAATTCCTCACGCAGTTTAAATTCCTTACGAACTCTACGTTCATCAAATACAAATAAAGAAATCAACCTAAACGGTAAAGGGAAAAAAATAAAACCCAAATACATAAACTAACAAACCAATTCTTTACAATCAATGAAAGTAATAAACAAACTACAATATAGACACCAAAGAATAAAAGCAGACTTCCCAACTCGAAGAATACCACCTGAAGCAACTCCATAAGCACCTTCCGCCTCTGCAAAGTTCACCAAGTTTGTTACTGTTAATTTACCTAATTGAGGCTTTACTAACCAATAACCTTCTGAATAATTTCGCTTTTGACTCCGCCACTATCTTAACCCCCATGTTCTATCTTCCAATAAGTCACTTTACCCTCTTTTACAACCATTTCAATCGAAACTAAAGACTCTACACGTGTTCCAATCCTGTTCGTTGCAGAAACTTCAAATAACGCAAACCACTTATCTAAATCACCTGCACTATAAACCCTTGATAAACTCTTCAAATTTACCAATCTATCTACACTGGGTGCATAATCTTTCGACCAAGAAAGTAAAGAATCACCAACCTCAGAAGATACCCAAGGTATTGCTGAATAGGCTTTTTCTGCACTTGTACTATCTTCTACAGAAGCTAAATACGTCATGTAAACTTTAGCCAAAGAAGAATCAAAATTATCTTCTTTTGCAACCCATTGACTGGTTGTTAAACTTAAATGCTCTTTTGCAAAGGTATCACCAGCATAATTAGCTACAACCTCTTTTGTAGATTTAACCATCTCAGTATCTCGTTTTATCTTTTCACCGTCATTGTGAGACTGAATAATATTATTTGTGATAAAACCAAAGAAACTTAAAGCAACTACCACTAGCGAACCTACTAAAACGTTCCTCTTTGCTCTACTAGATAATTTATAATCAAATAGGCGCAAGAACCACAATACGACTGTTGCTTTAATCTTTTTCACTAGACCCACCTACTTTTACAAAATTACCTAATGTGTAATCTACTACAGAACCTGTGGAATCGTAAACCACAGTAGCTTGACGATACCCATCTATACCTCTTTTAGTTACAGAAACTCTTTGTACTAATTGATTTGCTACAGAGTCATAGCTATACTGAATAGTCACTTTTTCAATTACACCCACTAAATTAGGATAAATTTTTACTAAATCATCCATATTAGTATAAGAACCTTTATTCTCCAATGTCCCAAACTTCAAACTACTTGTATTTTTGACCTTGAAAAACCTTTACGACCAGTATAAGTAACCACCAATTTATCGTATAATTCTCAAAAGGTTTTTACTTGGTTCTCTAACTCAACTTGCTCAGACCAAGCATTTTCATATTGAAGTTGACTCTTGGATTTCTCTTTTGAAACTAAAGGAGAAAAGCGACTTAAATCAAAAGTTTGACCGCCATCTGAGGATTGCAGAAAAATAAGTAGATACCGCTAAACTTAGTATAGTTGTCCCTACTAAAGCACCTCCAAATATACTAGCTTTCTTCAACTTCCCCATAAGGAACAACCTCCGAATCCTTCGTAGAGCTGAAACCGTCTGGCATAATTTTGAATTTTAAACCACCAGTACAATGAACCAACATAACTCCAGTAGCTGTAACCAAAGAAACTACTCACCATAAACAACACCTTTGTGCGAAAATACCAACTTTACTCCCTTTGTTTAAGTTTGCAGAGCCACCCTTTGCGTAAATCTTTAAACATATTCTAGTTCCCTATCAATTAAATTTACTTAATGGTTTTATTTTACATTATTTCTGAAAAAAAGCAAGAAAGCATTTGTTAAAATAAGAAAACCAAGTAAATCTTCCATTTACTTAGCAATGTATTTTAAAAGCTCTTATTTGCTCTCTGACGAATTTTTAACATTTGGTAATATAAATTTACTACCCAATGTTTAAAAATTAAATCTAGGGTAATCTGAGACCTCTGAAAGGTAGTTCTAACCGAATGTGTCAGGTTTACCCCATAGAAATAAATAATGTGGTAAATATTTGCAGTCTTCTCATAAGACAAAACTATGTATATATCATCGTTTTTACCACCAGTTAGTATAAACAAATTATTGACTACATCAGAGTCTGTTGTTGTCCACACCTCAAAACTATCAGACTTTAACTTATATCCTTGCTTTTCAACTGCATAGCGGAAAGAAATACCACTGGAGTCTGCTTTCAAGCGACTATCATCTTTTCCTCCACGGAAAGTCTCCAACAAGCTCTCAACCGAGTCACGTTGTTCTTTCACCTTGGCACTATCCGTCACCTTAGAACCTTCTGACAAATAACCACACGCTCGTGCTAAATTCACTTCTAAGTCACTTTGTACTTTATCTTCAACTGATTTTGTTTCTTCTTGCTTTACAGTTTCCTCAATCGGAGAAATATTCTCATGACGAGCTTCTTGCTCACCTTTGAAATAGAGGATACCAAGAGCTATTAACGTACCTAAACTCAAACCACCTAAGATAGTTACTAACCACTTTATCATTTTCAAATCTTTACCACTTTCTAGTTTTACTTCAATACTGGCGCTTTCTTATCATCGTAAGCAAAAGTCATCCCTACACTCTTCCACTGTTCTTTACGATAAATACGGTAAAACCAAACATACTGCTCACCACGTGAGTTCCATCCAGCCAAAGAGGTGTTCTGCTCAACTGTAAGAAGAGAACCGTCTTTAAATACTGTACAAACTATACCCGTATGACCATATTCCGAATGTTCTCAACTAGAGAAAATAGCTCCTCTCTTTGGAGTTGTAGTTACAGAGTTTCCAAAAATATTAGCCCACGCACTTGCTTGTGCATGACCATTACCAAGCACATTCTCTTGAGGTCTACCCCAAATATGATTCCCTAACGAAATAGTCAAAGCGACACACTGACCATTCAACTCTGGGTCAGAAGTTTGAAACCAACCACTACCTGGTAAACCAAAATCCATACCGTAGTTCTTAGGGTCTATAATATAAGGTTTTAAACCTTCTGGTAAGTCCTCAGGTCTCCAACCCCAAGAATTAAAAGCATCAGACGGAGGATTATCCTGACCATCTACAGAAGACAGACCACTTGGGGAAGACTTCGTTGAAGTCCCATGTTTGTGTTGCTTAGGCTTACACTTAATCTTCTTAAGTGCTTTAGTTAGTAGATTATCCTCAGAAGAAGGACTAGAACCACCTTCAACATAGTCATAAATACCTCGCGTTAAAAACTTGGAGTACAAGTCATAACCCTTATCATTCATGTGAACTGAATCTGAAGTTAGCTCAGACCAATTAGATTTTTCTTCAACATAACGGTTCCAATCCAAGTAACCCATATTAGAACGACTACTTACATAAGATTTAATAACCTCAGCAATCTTATCATGCTCTACCTTATTGTAAGAACCACCACCTTGGGAAGCAGTCGTTACCCACAGAATTTTCTTTGCACTAGGTAAAGCATCTACCATAGAGTCCATCAATAAAGGTGTAGGCATTTGGTTTGTACCCAAAGCAACCACTACAACATCTTTAACTTTCTTCTCAGACTCAATTTTTTTCGCAGTTTCGACACCGCTAAGTGTACTATCTGAGTTTTCAAAAGCTCTTTGAAACCTTACTGTCAAAAATTGAATTAGGGAAATAACCTTTTAATTTAGACTCAACTCCAACACCCTAAAGAGTCGCTAATAAATGTAAATCACTATAAAGACTTCGCCCATGTTTTTATCTCATCATTTAGTTCACCAAAACCATAAAGAGAACTATCCACAGACTTCTTAGAAGAATCCAAAGAGTTAGAAGAGGAACCTAAACCTTTAATTTCCCCACTACCCTTACTTGCTCCAAAACTAATATGCACATGGTCAAAGTGGTTCTCCGTCTTACTTCCACGGTCTTCCATCTTGTTCCAAGTATTAGCTGCTCCATATTTGTTATCAACCCCCATGTAAAAGCGTTGTTTCCAAATAATGTAAGTTATCCCAGCGGCTTCCTTATTATCAATCGCAAACTGAGCAACATCATCACCTAACTTAGACCCTTCTGGAACCATAACGTCCAAAGCTAAACCTTGCCCGTGGTCTTGTGGGTCGCCTGCTCTATACCCTCCAATATCCGTTATACCAAATTTCTTATAAATAATTTGGCGAAATTCTTCAACATGAGGTTTGATACCCTCTGTTTTTGGTAACTCTCTTCACCACCTTTTATAGTTACCTGTTTCAGACGTGTTCTCTTTTTCTTTCGTTTGGTGTTGTTTAACTGTTCCATCTGCATTACAGTCAACAGTTGCCATAACTGCTACATAAATAACTGCTGTTGAAGCACCTACCATCGCAACTGTAAACGTCCAGCCAAAAAGACAACATCAGAATAGAAACAAGACGAGCTAACCATGTTAGAAAAATTTGTAAAAAGCTAAAGAAGCTTTTTGAGTCAATAGTTTAAATCGAGCTTTAGCTTCATTCTCTAAATTTTCAACTAACGCTTCCTTAGTTGTCTCTTTTTCAGAATCAGTTAAACCCTCAGAATTAACTCGATTTTGTAAGGATACACGTGTCTGTTTTATATCCTCTAATTCAGACTTCTTCTGCTTAATCTGTTTCTTGGTTCTTTTTCGATAAAACCTCAAGATTAAAGGTAATACTAAACTCCCAATCAAAATGATAAAAAGGAATAAGCAGATACCGCAACATAGGCTCTATAAACATACTTACCCAACTTTCAGCTTATTTAGTTTAAAAGTACAAAGCCAATTATTCCAGACTTTGTACCTACCTAGAAAGCAAAAGCTATCTAAGACCGAAAATTACTCTTCGGATTTATTCATTTCCCTATCTAACGCATCAAATTTAGATTGGGTTGACTCACTCTTATTAAACACTTCATTTAGAGTTTCCTCTGCTACACGATTTGCTTGCTTAGAAGCTTCAGAAGGTTCCAAATTACGACCTCTCCGTCTAAATGGTTTCTTGAACCTAAATTTAGAACCACCTAAATTAGACTTACTATAATCAGACGTTGTTCTACTTCCACCATTTGAGTCACCGAATCGACTAGAAGAAGAACCACCTGTCCCACCTTGGTTTGCCGAGCTATCCAACACTGCTTTCACCTTATCAAAGTTGCCTACAACCATACTTGCAGCCATTTGAACCCCAGCTTTAACTGGAATAGCAACTATACGAGCATTACATGTACAAGCCTTCTAAACAAATTCAACACAGCGTACCAATACATACCGCAAGCAACTGTGGTTACAAAAATCAAAAACAACCATAGTAGATCTTGGTGAATTAAAGGACTGACTCTCTCCTAGACTACCTGTCACCAGTTGATTTCCCCCATCACCCATAAGAAGGGACACCGTGAAGGCTAACATAATGTTTACAATCAAAACCGTTAGGGAAAGGCATCATACATTCAGTTGCAAAAGATTTAACCAAAGTCTTATCTTGACGAATAAATGATGCAAAGACAGATCAATATCATAGCAATCGGTAAGCAGCACAAAATTAAAATCAGTAATGCGGGGAATAACGTAGACTACCACAAAGGAGTTAAACCACATCATAAATAAGGTTACAAACCCATCTTTCTCTGCTACAATCTCATAAATGTCAGACTTCAAAGTTTGGTTATATACCAAACTCTCTCCTGTTGCATTCTGTAAAATCATACGAAGAAAAGCATCCCAACCAAATGCTTTTAACTCAAAGCCTTGAGGTTCAAAAACCACTTGCTTTTGATTGAACCCACTTTGTGAAAAGATACGGTTGAAGTCGAAAGTTGCAATCATAGCACTTGCTGTATTCAATACTACATCATCAAGTGTATAGTAGTTCATTACATTCAACCAATCATTACGAACTTCTCTTGAGACTTCTTGAATTTTCTTCTCTACTTGAGTTAAGTCAGACTCTTTCAAACCATAATACAACATTTCACTCTCTGAGAAGACCATCGGACGAATTGTGTAAGCAGCAGGATTCATAGGTTCAGAAACCACTTGTTTTTGACCTGCATATTCAATCGTTTCTGGTTTTGCAATGTCAAGCTCATATAAGTAATCTACCCAAGCAGTGTAAGTTCTATACGCATTATCAGATGAGTAGTTAAACCAAGTTTTGTAATACCCCTCAGAGTCTTTATCCGTAATAGTATCTAAGTCAGTACGTTTTGTACCATAACCCTCATAAGGTTTTGTACCATAGTATCACTCCACTGTAATAAAAGTCTTATTAGACTCTCTCAAATAAGGAATAATAACAGTAAACAAAGACCCAAAATCTAAGAAGTCCTTCATAGCACCATAACCGGGCTTCCCAGCTTCAATCTGGTAATTGTAAAAGAATGCATCGTTTTTCTCTAACAACATCTTCTTGAACTCACCACTAGAGCCTGCTTTGGTACTTAAACCATTATCGTACAAACCCCATGAAAGATAATAAAAAGGGAGACTCTGTATACAATGCAAAAGTTGATAAAGATACCGCATCCTCTTGTGGTATAGCAGCCCCTGTTGTAGACTTGTTTGCTTTCGCCATTTGGTCTTGCAAGGTTTCTTTATGGTTGTTAAAGTTTCGCTTAGACAAAATGAAGTAATCTTCATTCAACCCAACTTCATCACCAACTTTGACTTGACTAATATCCTGAGTGGAAGCCTTAGCCACTGTATTTGAAGAAATTGGAGCAAATATACGCTTCATTGTCTTCTGATCTACAGAACCGATTGAAGACGTCCCTTTTCTATCATTGATAAAACCTAATTTAGAACGCTGTATCAAGGTTTGATGACTTACATTCTCAGAAGACTCTAAACTTAAATAGTCTTGCATAGAAGAACGAATATCAGATGGAGACACATTTGTAGACACATTTTTCACACTGTCTACTTTAGGAACTATAGTCGCTAAACCTTCAGACCAAGAACCAATATTAAATACAATCGCTCCGTTAGAGGAAATGTTGTCTCCCATAATGTTTCCATAATACATACGAGAATAGTCAGCAATATCAGGATACCCTCTATAAAGGTAGTTTGTATCTAACCCTGTATAGTCTTCGTTTGAAAGACCGTTTTCTAATAAAGCAGAAGTCAAAGGAGAATCAATTAAATTTTTACCACTAGCGTTGTTATCTGTTCTCTTTTCCCCAGTGTCTTTCTTCTTCTCTTTATCTTTGTTTTTGTCCTATCTTTATTCTCATCAGCGTGAACAAGACTTGGAGTAACAAAACTTAAACTTGATAGAAAGCTAGGAGCGAGGAGTACCCCAAGGGATACCCCTACCAAAGTCCACTGCTTCATCTTTTTAATTTTATTCATAAAGCTAGAAACCCCCTCACTCACTCTGCTTTTTATCTTTGTTAACTTCATCTGCACTATTTGAAGTAACTGTTTTAGATCACGTTTCACTTGTTGAATATAACCATCCTTCTTCGGAGCCATCCAACGAACTTTTTACTGAAGCACCAAGAGTTTGTTGCCATTCATAAACATCAGTTTCACCTTCATTTTCAGAACCACCCCAACCACCTTGTAAACGAACTAACAAAGCAGTGTAATTATCATAGTTCCCAGTTTCAGCAGCTTTCTGTAACTGAGCTACGGAATCTGAATAGTTTTGGTGTGTTGCCATCACCCAGAACAAAAACTTGTCTTTAAAGAAATACGAAGTAATCTGATTACTTAAATGACTCGATGCATCAATCATTTTCGGTGGGCTATAAAGAAGATACCCAAAGGCTAAGATAGACAACACTGCTGGAACCACTCTAATCTGACCTACAAATAAGAAAATCAACATCAAGAAGGAAGCTACAATCAAAATAGTCACACCCCAAGAAGCAAACTTAGAATACAAGTAGTCCGTAAACTTAATTTCATTCATTCTTGGAATAGTCGCAAAACCTGTTAATTCCAAATAACGAGTTGTTCCAGAATAACTTGAAGCTGTATTTGCACCAATCATGTCTTCTAAAGAACTCAATAAGGCTTGATTCATAAAAGTTTTAGACCAACGTTGTTTGTACTCACGCCCCTTAGTTGGGTTTAACATAAAGTAAGCCATATTCTTCAACACATGGTCTAAATCCTCTTCATCACCCTCAGAAGCAGACTTCAAAGTATCTTCATCAATTACAGAAGAATTATCTAAGTTAATGACATAAGGAATATCTTTTGTTTAACGGATTAGCTCGAACTAACACCGTAGAAGCATACAAATTGATTGCATATTTCTTATCCGCTACATCCTTTGGAGCAGAACCCGCAGTATCTACTAAAGCACCTTTTGAACCTTGCCCAACCCAATACCCTTTACTATCCAAACGAGAAGACTGTAATGGAATATCTTGAGCTTTACCAATCATCAAAGTACCATTATCTCCAAGCTTCTTAAACTTATCATTACCGCCAGCAAAACCTTTATCATCAAAACTAACAATCTCATCAATAACAGGTTTAGTAACTTTCATATTTGATTTGAATTTGAAAGAGTCATCTGAAAAAGGCTTCGAGTTCATTGAAGACCAAGAATCAGCACCTAGTACGTTTTTAGTTAAGTCAAAAGCAGTCTTAGAGTCTCCAAACACTGGAAAAAATCCACTTAGATAACCTTGAGGTAGCGCATAATCTGTAGAACCCTTACGAATTTCAGCATAAGAAGAACCAGAATTGTAAGAACCTCCACCACTATGGAAAATAGAACCATCTTTCGTCAAAGTCTCAGACTCATTACCATTCGAACCAACCATTGAGTATTCAAAGCACTTTTGCAAAACAGCACCTAAATCTGAGAAGTTATAAAGTCTATAGACCAACCCCAATTAGTATTATCAGCACCATCTTTACCTGCAACTACAGAGTCAGGAGCAATAGCTGAATAAAATCTAAGTTTATGATTTACTGAACCTCCAAGAGTAGCATTTGAACCATCAACTGAAAGATACCCATTACCTTTTAAGAGAGCTAAGTTATTAAGGTTTGTAATGGAAACTTGACGACCAACTCCTGTCTCAGAGTTATTATAAATCTCAGACATTTTTCATCTACACTAGAACTTTTAACTTCAGATTTTTTATCTGAAGCCTTATCTTTACTCTTATCTTTATCCTTATCACTAGCGGATTCACTTGTAGAAACGCTACCTTTCTTCGCATACATCATAGGATTTTTGAGAAGCTGGGATAACTACATAAGCTCCACGTTGATCTGAACCTGTCTCCAGAAATCAAGTTACCAAACCCATCCGTATACATGTTCGCAGAGTAAATGGAAGCGTCATAAAAGGGTTTTAAAGAACCATCATTTTTAGTCTTCATAGACTCTGGGAAAGCTCCTCTTTCTTCATAAGCAAACCCATTCAAATGAGCATTCAGTTTTTCCGCCAATTTACGGTCTTTGTTCTTGATCCAAGAAACAATCTCAGAATCAGAACCGTCCAAAGTTAAAATATTAGAACCCCAAGATTTATCAGCATCTACAGATGAAAAATTTGTGTAAAATGTAGCTTGGGATACCGTAGGTGCACCATCTGGATCTGGATTCCATTCATAAACAATCTCTTGTCGTTTTAAATCCGTAGTCTCAGATTTACTCTCTCTCACTAAACCTAAAAGAGTACCTTTTGTTTCATCATACTCATATCGCTTCTTAAGAGAAACCTCATCTTCAGTTGTAAGTAAAGTCTTAGGAAATAACCCAACCGAACCAAATAAAACTTCAAAATAAGTGGCTTTCTGCTTTAATGACTTCCAAGTTTTCCCACCATCATCCGACTTAGCTAGGTACAAAACCTCTGAGGTTAAAAGCACCTGAGTTAGCAACCAACTTAGCTAACTCCCTGCTGGGTCTTCTGCTAAACCTGCATGAGTTTTCAAAACTTCTTGAATATCACTCTGAGCATCTGCTACAGTACCTTTGTTAATCGCAACGCGAGTTGTAAACGGAGAATACCAGTTAGAAATAAAGAACCCTACAGTTTTAACCTCTGCTGGAGACAAACCTTTAGCACCACTAGATAAAGAACCATCTGATTCACCTGCTGCAATCTTCAACTGATCAATAGAGCGTTCCACCGCAGAGCTTTTCTTACCTTGAGCATTATCCGCATGAGCCACAGTGTAGTCTGCTTTCACACCTAAAATAGAACTACCTACCTGTAAAGAAATAGAACCAAGTAAAATCGATACCGAACCTAAAGCTACAAAGCGAGTAAACCCTCTACGAACGACACATCTTCGTTTTTCAATCTCTACTTGCTCTAAAGTCATTGGAATATAAGGACTCGTTGATTTTTCTTTATTTAAAGATTTTCCTCCGAAAAGTAAAACCAAATCTTCACAAAACGAACCCCAAAAACGTGAAAACTTTCTCATTTCCTTTATTTGTTTATCTTTAATCTTCTTCTTTCCGAACATGAACTTAAAGATTCCTTTCTTTAAAAAGAAACCTTAGTGTCCTCAAAACACTAAGGCTCTTCTGCTTACTTATGAGCTACCTACAAAACAGATAGATACCCTTTGTACCTTATCGGTTAAATAGATTGGCAAAGAAAATCGCAAGAGCTACCGTATTACCAACCATTATGTAGGCGAGACAAGCGCCTGTTATTACCAACTTCGGAATAGACCTTGCTAAATAAGTTAGCATGTAATTTGACTGAAGACCTTTAGCTAAACCGTCTTTATAAGAAAACCAAGCTTCTGGTGAAATCAACATAGGACGTTTATCCCCCCTTTTCATAAAATGATACATCAATGCAGGTGTCATCATTGCAAATACATCCATAGCCATAGATATACCCACAGTTGCACAAATTAAAATTGTCAACACACCTAAAGCAGTACCTAAAGGGTTTGTAAAGAACTTCAAGATATTTCTAGCTTCACTAATATCTGCTGTGACATCTGTATTTACTGCTTGCAGTACACTAGAAATGTTTTTATCCTGATCCTCTACAAATTTATATAAACGTGCTCTATCTCTTGCAGATAAACCACCTGAACGCTCTTCTTTCAAATTACTAAGTGCTATATTCATAATCTTCTGTCGTGTATTCACAGGGTATTCTAAAAAGTTCTTTCTATCAATAGAAACCCTCTTCTTACCCTCATTGTAGTAAACAAACTTCCAACCATCCGAAACCAAATCAGAACGAACTGCTAATTGAACTCGAATCTCATTGTTAATGTTATCCACAACAGAGGATACACCTGCTTCACTATCTACAATTACAAATGGCAAACTATTCTCAGAAACCGTAGTAGGGTCAAACTTCGCTCTAGCTTGAACCTCTTCTACAAGTCCATAATTAGATGTCGAAAGACCTCCAATACAAAAAGTTAGTAAGAAAGATAACAGGAACACTTGTAAAACTCTAACGAATTTTAACTGAGCCATACCTAAAACCCCTCTGTCTTAATTAAAGCCCCACTAAAGAACTGAATAAGGATGAAATCAGGGCCGACTAGAACCAACATAGAGTTAGTTGCAAAGAAGATTAAAAATTAAAAGCATAAGCTAACATCATAATCCACGTTTTACCAATATAAATTAAAAGAGGATTACCACCCTTATCCATAGCTTGATCATTCGCCAAAACAGCTTGTTTTGGAATAATACTTGCTACATAGCCACGCATTCGTCTTTATTTCCCTCAGAACCTTTAACAAAGTATTGGAACGATGGAGTCATAAAATAGAATACCGCTACTGCAAGGTGGAAGAAGAATGAGAAGGAAGCTAAAATCAAGAATACCGCAATAGCAGTATTAAAGAATGGGTAGAATGGAATGGGAAGTTTGAGCTCCTGCCCAATCTGGTGCAACATCAGCAGTTACTACTGAGATTAAGTAACCCGCCGTAGAACTACGAACCTCTTTCATATCCTTCCAAAAAAACGATTAACTGTACCTTCAGTTACAGCGTTTTTGTACTGTATCCCCAGACTCAAGCGCAGCAGCATCTTTATCTGCTGCTTTTTTAACCGCTCTGTTGATGTCTTGGATGACCTTATTCTTGTCACCTTCAGTCAATTTATCAAAGTTACTGGTAACTTCACCTTTCTGATTATAAATCTTAGAACCTGAAACCCCATCACCTGTCGTTGTACGATAAGTATTATCCGCAACTTCGCTATACACTTTATCTTGCAAGCGTTCCATAGACTCCGAATTAGAGCTGAAATTACCTGCTCCACCTAAAGCTTGAACCTCAGTCGCTTGCGTGAAATTAGTGATACCACTAGCTTCAGTCATATATCCTGCACCTAATAAAGTTACAGAAGTTAATAAGGTAGCTAAACCACCTCGTGCAAATTTTGAAATATTCATAGATAAACCTCAAATCTGATAAAGATTGTTGGAGCAATCTTACCTTATATTTTATTAGTTTATCCTACTACAATACGAACTAATTCGTTCTGCTCTCTTAATACTACATCCAATAATATTAAGACAACGGTTTTTGAAGTGTACAACTGCACCCTCAACTAAAAATAGTGTAAGATAGAAATCCCACCTAAGTCCAATAAAACCAAAGCTAACATCCCATACTGAATAATAGACAAAGCCTTTCTTATCGCCATTTCCCTCTGAACCTGTTTTAAAAGCTGAGATACCGGGAACCAAGCGAATAGTTGTAAACATAGGAATATTCGGAAAGAAGACTTTGATGAAAACACCAAGAGCGAAACGTACCCCTTCCGTAGTCAACATATCCAACACTAAATGCGAAATAACCCCAAGTCCAAACCCTGTAGTCATTAGTAACCATAACAGAGGGTCAAATCTACCCGTAAAACCCTAAGAAGGTTGGACTAAACATCAACCACAAAATCATAAGAAGTGTAAATTCACTATGAGTCTGCCATGATCGATGGATACACCGCATGAACTTCAAAAATTTATATAAGGTAGAGTTATTTTTCTGCTTGCTACTTAATTTCTCATCTAACCTCTTGTAAGGTGTATTTGCAATATGCAAAACCTTGTTTTGTAACCAAGAAGCTGGGTCTTTTAATGGACTAGAGTCCCAATGGTGGTCATTATCTGGCCACATACCCCCATAAATCCCCGCTGTGTAAATGACTAAAAAACTGTAACGCTGGTGAAATCAAGTCACTCTGTATTAAGTAACCTGAATCCTTCAATGTTATAAACCCAGCCATTGCACACAACGTACCACCTAATCTGTGAGTCTTACCTTCCATTAACTACTTACCCACTAACTCTTTAAATTCCTTAGTACACACTAAGCGAACTTGTACTCCGACCTTTTTCTTAAGTGCTAAAACGGCTGAACCAACCTTAACTTTATTCCAAGACCTCGTAGCTCTTGGGTTGAAAGAAATAAGATTGATGTACGATACTGCTGAACCTATCGCAACCTCTTTATAGGTCAACTCTTGGAACTTTTGCAATACCGACTGAACAACTGTAAGTGACAGGTTTAAAGTCTCACTCACACGTTTTAACAAATAAGTCTGAGGCAGCACTTTACGAGTTTGATTTTCTAAGTCAGTTACCTTCAAGAATAACCCTTCAAATACATCAAAAGAAAAACCTTTAGAAATAGACTCAAAACAAACTTCTCGATAGTAGGAAACAATGTTCTCAACTGTCTCGTACTTCAACTGTAATTGTTTACTAACCTCACGAATTACCTCAACATAAGGCAACCGAGCTTTTGTACCCATTTTGCACCTCAACCATCTAAACTATCCAAAAACATCTAAACTTCTAAAACCTATTAAAAAACTGAGTAGGATTCTCTAACTGTTGAAACTGTAACCGAGACTGTATTTTACTACTTGATAAAATTTCTAACATTAAAAGGCAACTCTCTCTCAGAAAACCTCAACACAACAATGAGTAACCCGACCTTTCAAGGTGCGTTCAGCTAAATCTAATAAATCAGCTTCTAATCTACGCTTCATCAAATGAACATGGTGATTGCTATACCTTGTATCTCCGTTATTTTTTTAAGTTGTTAAAGATTTTTAAATCTAGGAAAGCCAATACATCACCTCTTTAACCATTACCTGAAAGGAAACGAATCCCTTGCATTGCTAAATTCCAAGCACCTTTAATCAAGGCGATAATAAGAGAAACCGCTTGCCCTTGGAACTCAGTTGCAAATGAAGTTCCAAAGATTACAAAAGCAACACCTAGCGCTACCAAGGTTTTCATGTGAAGGAAATGTAACGACTTAACAAGTTTCCAGTAGAAACCATTGGTCTGTTTTGTTGACCTTGATTCATACCACCCATACCCATGCCCATCGGACGATTCATTCCCAATCCACCCATAGGTGAACCCATCGGAGAACCCATTCCCATACCCATGCTACGATTCATACCCATACCACCTTGTTGCATTTGTTGAGAACCTGTACTCAACCCCGCACTTTCAATGATTTGACGAGCATCGTAAGACAAAGTAAAGAATGAACCAATAAACCCTTTCAAACTAAAACCTTGCTCTTGATTTTGTGGTCTATTCATGAAATACTCACGGGGACCCGACCAAACCAAACACAAAACATCCACTGAAGTTTGAAAGAAATACCCAAAAGTAGCTAACCCCCACAAGATATTTGCGAAAAACATCAAACCATACCCTACCGGAGCTAAAGCGTCCATAGCCATGTCCCAGCTAGAGTCTCGGCTGGTGTTGACCGCTTTGTTAATTTGTTCTAACGCCTTCTCTTTCGAAGGTTCTGGAATAGCGTCTCGAACATTCTGTAAAATGTTGTTTGCTTGCTCACGTGTAATCGTATTAGTTGAGTCAACTGCATCGGATACCGCTGATGAAGAGTCCGGGACTCCACCTAACGAGTCTGTATTTGCAAAGGTAGTTGTGGGTAGAAGAGCTAAAAGTATTTAGAAAGACAACGCTCTCTAAGACGAATTTTCTCCCTTTAAACTCTTTTATTTGGGACTAAATCCGAAATTCTCCCCAAAATCGACACCAACTTTCTATTTATTTCATTTATTTTATCAAAAAGTTTTTAATTGACAAAGCAATTCTTAACAAAAAAATAAGAGTGGTCTGCCAACCACTCTTGCCAATCTTTTATAAACTTAGACTACGCTTGATTTCTGCTACTTTGTTTGGAGCAAATCCTGAAAATGCACTTTCCACATCATCTAAACCGTTAGGGAACGTTACAGGTAAGGCACTAAACTTCGCACCTTTTACAATACGAACATGCTCTTCATTGTCTGGGTTGTAAGGAATTTCATTGTATGGAATACCCTCTGAGTCAAGCTTGCGCTTCAACATTTTACAACCGGGACAAACTCCATCCTCTGAGCGCTTTGTGAATACTACTACTTCTTTTTGTCATGTTTTTCTCGCTTTCTTTTAATTAAAACCTAATTGTCGTAAATGATTTGATAAAATCCAATAAAGTTCAAACATATCTTCAACTAAAGGTAAGTCTGCTCTAAATACCTCCAAAGCGTCCGAATACCTAGCTGACACATAGTTAAAGCTTTGGATAGATGTAAACGACCTTGTATTACAGAATCAGAACTTGTACGATACAAAAATCAGACAAAGTAGAATCATACTTACCAAATACATAAATTGAACCTAATACGTTATGTGACCCTTTACTTCGTTGAAACTATCTGGAAAAATAATAGTAATTCAATTTCTTTACTTGAATTTCTAACAACCAATACAAGTTCAATCTAGCTAAGAGTTTATTTTTAGTAAGGTCATAAGACAAAGCTATATCATTTACTAAATAATCACTTAAGCCAACATCAAGAAAATCTGGTAAATCAATCATAAAAATAACCTCTCTGATTATAGGATTGTTCTTCAAGAAAGCTTCCTAACTTCAGGTCTGTCAGAAGGCATTGGATAAAACACTAAATATAATGTGTTTCTTTTCTAACCTATCCACTAAATCAAAGTAGTCAACTAACAATGGATCACCTTTCTCGATAGGGTAAGTAATATAAAAATTCTCGATACCCCTTTTTACAGGAGACTGCTTCATAAGTCTCAGCAAAATCTTTAGTGACTCTGCGCTTCAACACTTTTTCTAACATAAGTTTTTACCTCACTTAATTTATTTATAAACTTTCAAACATGTCTCGCCATTTGGTCAGTAGACATAGGTTTTAAATTCAACTGTGCTTTTTGCTACAGTATTCTCATGGTGTGCTACTTTTGTCTTCTTTATGTTTTTGAGCAATCTGCTTGCTCAACACTCGCCTCATTCCCTTTAAGTTCATTAACTCAGCACCTACTGATGTGGACTGTTGAGTTAAATTAGAGCTGACAATCCTCGATATCCCCAATAAGAGCAACTGAGTTTCTATATCTCCTCGACCTAAGTTATTCAAAAACTCGAGTAAAGCCAAAAACTTCTTCATTGTTGAACTTAGCAAATAAGTCTTTATATAACTTCAGTTCATCTTTAGTTATTCTAAAACATGGAGACCCAATGATATATAAAGACCTCTTTTTACAAACTCCCTCAAACCCTCTACAAAATTCTTTAAACCAATCTCTAACATAGCAGTGTGAACTGTTTTTGTGTATAGAACAGTATTCTTTGTTCTTAGAAACTCTAAGAAATCAAAGTAAAGACCTCTATTCTTATTTACATCAAGAACCTTCACTACATCATCATAGCGAACAGAACCATAGGAACGATAAACATTCTCCAACTGCTTCAAGGATTGTCGAAAGATACAATTAGAACGAACTGCAATTAGCTCTAAAGCAGGTTTTTCAAAAAGCGAAACCCTCTTCAGTCGATACCCATTCCATAAGTTTCACATTATCTGCGACACTTGGAAGTTCAATCTCAATTTTTAAGTCCATTCGAGTTTTCAAAGGCTCTAACATCTTCTGTGGGTCAGTTGTACAAAAAGAAAAAGATAGACTTAGGAGGGCGTCCTCCGTAAACTTCAACATACTTTCTTGACCCATCTTAGAAATCAAGTGACACTCGTCAAAGATAAAAATAGAATACCCTGCAAATAGTTTAGGCATAGAAGCAGATTCTACAAACTGTCGGACTGCATCTACGTTCCCTGTTTTCGAAGAGTCCAACTCTTTAACCGAGAACAAATGCGTGCATCTGCCGTCTCAATATACTTATTCAAGTCGTGACACATCTTACACTGATTACAAGGTAACAAGTATTCTCGGTTCTTCCACTTACGAACTTGCTTATTCTCACACAATACCAACTTTGTAGACATTCTAGCCATAGTCGTTTTACCACAACCACTCGCTCCTGAAATCATAACACAAGCTGGATAATCTTCACCATCTTTAGATGAAAAAAACGATTTAATAGTTTTTGAACTGCTAATTCGTTCCCAATGTAGCGGTCTACATCTTTTGACCTATATTTTGTTGCGAAGTTTTCTGCCATTCTACAAATCTTCTTTCCAACGGTTCATTTCTTCTTGTACTTGATTTTTAGTATTCTCAAAGTTAGCTCGATAGTTGAGACGTTTCTGTTCAAACAAAATCCAAATATCTTCATCTTTATCATAAGTTTGAACTACAAGGTCTGAATGACCTTGTTCTATAAATTACCCATCTCATTTAAAGCAAAGTTTTCTTTGTAGTAATCCTCAGAAGGAAATTCTACTAGCACTTCAGAGGTTTTCACATCAACAAAGCGAATGAGAGGATACCGCTCTTTGTATTCTTGCTTAACTTTCTCTCTCAAAGCTTTACCTAAATGGACTAAAATTCGGCTCAAATCCCAAGAGACAAAGTTGCAGAAGAAAGGGTCTGAAACTTCTCCTGTTTCTCTCTCAGTATAAAAAGACCAAAGGAGTTTCAAAGTGGTCAGCAAAAACCTCTTCATCTTTGATATAGAGTTCAAAAATCCACTTGAGTGTAAGGTAAAGTTGGTAGAATAATCTTACCACTCTCAACCATCTCTTTCGTAATTTCCATACACTGCACTTTGTAATGCTCATCCATATAAAATAAAGTTGTTCGTTTTTCCAACAACATACGGTTTTGCTTGCAATAAATCCATAATGTTAGCCCCATTTCTTAGTTTGCTTTATTATAACACAAATTGCAGTAAATTGCAATATTCTACCTCAATTTAGTGAAACTCTACAAAAGAAAAGAAAATAGTAGGTAAAACCCACTATTCTCCCGCAGTTTAGACGATTAGTGTACTCACTTGAGTACAACATTATCTTATCATAAAAGTTTAGTAAATGCAACCCTAAACTTCTTACTTCCAACCAATTTGTTTTTGAGAAGGTGTTGTTGACCCTGACAAAATTTGGTCGTAAACAGTATGTGGTGCTTTTAAATTTCCACTGTGTCTCCACAAAGTCTCTTGAAACTCTTGTTCATTATTCGCACGGGAACCTACACAATTTGTTACCAAGCGCACGTCCTGACTGTTTATACATCAAAATAACTACGTCTACTGGTACATTGGCTCCTAAATCAAATCGTGCTGCGTAGTGGTTAGGTACAGATACCTTAGAAATATAACCATTTGACTGAAAGTACATATCTGTATAATAACCCCTTTCAATCTTATCAAACAAAGGTAAATAAGTTGAGTCTTTACGCTCAAAAATACTCTCCACGACTGAACAAACTGTAACCTACAATGGTACGACTTACCTGATATAAGAAAGTATAAAAACTGCGAATCCACCTAAAATACCAATAAATTCAAGGCAGAAACTAGAAACCCTTACAAAATAAGTAGACTCCATCAACTGTTGTTGATAAATCTCTAACCCCATATCCGCTAAAAACCACGTAGATACCGCAAGGTTCCCCAAGAGCAATGTTTCTACAAAAAAGAACGAACTTGCTTTCCTTTAGTCTCAACTCGTTCTCTAAACAAATTAGCTAAATTACTTTCAACCTCTAATTGATTACTACGTTCCTGATTTTCAGTCATATAAACGATATTGTGCATTGATTCTTCCTCTTCTTTCTTATTCTTACTTAATTTCTTTTATTATATCAAAAATAAGATACTTTGTCAAGTATCTTACATCAATTTTCTATATATAATCTTTCATTGGAATGTCTGAAAACCAAAATTAGACTTTAAATAGTCAGCACAATCAGAATAATTGCAGAATAAATCAATCTCTGTAGTTGGTTCCCTCAGAACCATCAGTGATATCCCTCAGATACCGCTAGGTCTCTAGAGATTTTTCTTCTCCTAAGAACTTCCAACTCAATCGGTAAAGTTAGTTTATTCGTTAGCATGAGAGGTTTGAGATTAGTATATTTTATTAAACCTCTCTCAACCTCTGGATCACAGTCCATCATGAAATTATAAATCCAATTCCAATGCGCTTTCTGACCTAACCCTCGAATCTTGAAATACCAATCAACATTAGGTTCCACTTTAGAACCATCAATCAAGACTACCACGTAACGTAAATCAAAATCAGTAACTGAACCCAGTCTGTATTACCAAACATCATTTTGATTCATGACCACTTCTGCTTGTTTAAATTTGCTCTCATCCATTTTCTGAACCATATAAGGCATGTAGCTCGTATTCAAAATAATAGAACCTAAACCATACTTTGGTGCTTTCTTAGAATGAGAAGTCGAAACTCTACCCTTGTATAACTCAACTTTAGCATAAAATGTTACAACAGAACCTAAGTATAAGGCTTTCTCTTTAAACAAAGAAGCATCTACCTCAGGTAAAAATAACCACACATGACTTGAAAAGATTGGTTGATTTGGAATCTCTTGGAAGTATTTATTATCCTTATCTCCAAACTCTTCTACTAGTTTTTTAACCTCAGACTTGGTTCGGACACCGAAGGTGCCCACTAAAGAAGGGTCTAAAATCAATAAAGATACCCCATCCTTATTTCTGCGAACATCTGTAATACGACCAGCGACACCTACATAATGATTCAAATAAGGTTGAAGTCCGATATGACTTGAAGCAGATGTATCAATTTCACCATTATTTCTTAAATTTAAAAACTCAAAAGCTGTAATTAACCCATGAGTTTGCATCTCAAAAAGAGAGTATGGTCTTTCCTTCCAATTTTCGATAAATCATTTACCTACGAATCGATGAAAAAGGTGTAAACGAAATACCTATCTTTGATTTTTCGTTCTAACTTGCTTTCTTTTGTTTCTTAGCCATTGAATAATCCTCACTTTCACTTTTAGTTTTATTTTAATTATTATATCACAAAATGTAGATAAAGTCAATAAAAGGCAAGGTTTTAAAGCAATTAAAACATACGAAGAGTCAAACTAAAAAACGCACCAAATTGCGTTCCATATAAATAAAGTTTATTTTCCTTGAGTGTAGTGCATAAAATAATTCGCTAAATTTACTTGTGAGGATATGAGAGCTTAGTTGAACCTTTAGTTTCTTTATCTAATTTAGGTTTTTGCGCTCTTTGTGTGTGTTTTGGTTTCTCTTGATTGTAATCATTGTAGACACCAAATACACGTTCAAATTCAGATTTAACTTTAGAACCTTTTACTGCAATACGCGCCCTTTAACTTCATAAGTTTCTCAAATAAATCCACTGGAAGCAACAAACCTTGAGGTAGAGCTAAGTTTAGACGGTCTTTCAACATAAGTAACAACTCTTCTGGGGTTTTATCAGTTACTAACTTATGCTTCAATAGCTGACGAGCTACTTCTTCTTTCAAAGTCTCAGTTGAAAGAGCAAGACCAAGCGCAACAGACAAACGACTAAACAAACCTTCTGGATGGTCTGGTACAAGAACACCTCTCCTCTCGCATCACGGACTTGAATAGCAAACTTAAAGTCTTTTGCAATATCAGTAGCAACTTCCTCAGTTAATTCTGGGTGCAAATCCATCAACTGACTTACAACAACTGGAAGAGCTTCACCAATGCCAACACGGGAGCCAATTTCTTTACATGATTCATTCAAAGCCAATAAGGCTGGTTTTGTAAAGTAACGAGTTTCCCCAATCGCAAACGGAACTTTCGGTACGGTTCTTAAATCCTCAGTAGTAGACAAGAGACTTGTATTTGGTTGGTAAATGATTTTTGAATTTCTTGTGGAACCAAAACATCATCAAAAACTTCCAACTCTTCAACTCCATCATTTCGTAAAATGTAACCCACAATTTGAGTCGCATCATAATAAACACCACGTTTAAATACGCGAACTTTGTGAACATTCGATTGAATGATACCGACTAAAGAAATACCACCGGCTCGTGGTGCATTGTCATCACCATCAGCAGTTGTATTAGTAGCAGTTGGCTTGTCTTCTTGTGCTTTTAGTTGCTCAACTGGTGTAACCGTAACAGGTTTTCCTACTTTTTCTCCAACTACTCGACTTAAAGGTTCTACTACACCTTCTTGTTCCCCTTGAGGTTGCACCTCCACAGTTGGCACTGTGTGAATAGGTTCAGTTGGAGTTGTTGGTTTTGCTACTTCTTGTGTTAAAACATCTGACAAGGTTTGTGTTTTCTTTTCTTTCTCTGGCATCTTAGGACTATTGCCTAAATTCAACATTCTAACCATTCGCTATCAATCCTCTCATCTTTCTGAAAAATTCTAAACTAAGTATAGCATATCTGCAAATAAAAAGTCAAGGGGGAAATAAGATACCCCTCTGACTTTTTCTTATTTTAATAGACTCAATGACAACTTTATCCATATCTGCTATTCTACGATAACGAACTGTAACTGTGTCTCCAGCTTTTAGTTGGCTTGCAAGTTCATAGTCCACCCATACACTCAATGAAGTTGACCCTACAGATAAATCAAGAACGTAATACGAAGCTAAACCTTAGTCGTAACTTAAATTCTTAGACTTAACAACCCCTTTGTAACTAAAACCTCAGAGAAATCTTTGCGCCATCAAGGTATTGCACAACTGTATCAGTATTTTTAATGTCATTACTACTAATGGACTGATCTGTTTTTTCCTTTGACTTCTCATTTGAAGAAGCAGAGCTAGATGTTTTCCCCTCTTTCTTTTCTTCTACTTTCTGAGAACTGTCTGGAAAAATACGGTCACTATCAGATGTCGTAGTCTTTTTATCCGTATCCCCTTTCTCTACTTGAGCAACTTTACTCTTTAAATCACTTGAAGGGTTCTGTTTTGCTTTACTTGCTACAAAGACCATTAGACCCCAGAGTAAAACTGCAACAACGACAACTACTAAACCAATCGACCAAGGAGACCACTTCTTTTTAACTTGGTGCGCACTTGCAGTATTATCCATCTGACCATATTGGTCATAGTGAGTAGAGTCAAACTGATTTTGCGGATACCCTTGAGGGTTTTGATTGTAACTATTCGGTTCAAAACCTTGGTTCGGTTGTGAACCCCATCCGTCATTTTGACCTTGGTTAAAACCTTGTTGTGAAAACTCATTTGGGTAAGATTGTTGAGGTTGCTCATAACCGGAACCATCACCTCTTTGACCTTGAGAATTAAAAACCATCATGTTGATCATAGAAATGCTCTTCTTCTAAGGAACTAGTTGTTTCCCCACCAAAACCTTGGGAATTAAACCCGTCTTGTGGACGGTTTTGAGGGCGAGGTTGTTGAGGAGACCCCCAATCAGGCACCTTATTCCAACCAGTATCACCATTTTGGTGTTGACCAAAATTACGCTGACTCATCTAAAACCACCTCAATCTTTTCCATCTTCTGTTCTGCAGAATTGAAAGCTAAAACGTAGCTTTTTTATCTAAGATATCGAGTTGACCTGTTTCCTTATCAAAACGAAGAACTTCAACATATAACTCGCCCTCACGTTGATAAAGAACCACTTCTCCACTTTCTTCTTCCTTATACAAGAAACGACAACGCTTATCCACGGTTTCTTCTAGTTCCAAAGCTAAAGCACCTACTAAACGCATTGGGTTATATGTAACCCTCCCGTTGGAGGTCGTCCAGCTAAATACTCAGACCAAAATGTAGCTGCCCTCTGAGAGCTTCTGAGAGGCGTCAAATCCTTTGTAAAAGTTCTTACGAATAAAATTCCTTTAGAGAATCTAAATCGCGTGGGAAGACATTCTGGAGCTCTGAGGTATTCATCTAAAACGCACCACTCAATTAAATTTTCACTAAAACGCGAAACAAAAACGATCTTTCGCTCTACTGTTCAAAACAAAGCGAACAGTATAAGGACTCCCTACAGGTTTATACTTCTCTAAGATAAAGTTGAGTAAGTCTAAGTTATGATAAGCTAAAACTTTATCTGCAAAAGCATTTAAAAATAGTTGAACCAAAGGAACATAGTTCTTTTTCTCAATCTCAGATAAAACTTGTTCAGATAAAAGAAAAGGATTCACAGTCATTGCTAGCTTGTTCAAGGTCTACGCTAAACGAAAAACGGAAATGCAGCCTTTAAAAGAGATACCGAACTGACTATCATTTTGTCTTGATTTTACAAAAGCGCAGTTGTTCCAAGGAGTAGTTTCTACACTTTGTAACTCATTTAAACCTTTGAAATACAAATCAAAACCTTTTCGGCAAGCACTTCTTAGGTCTGTACAACCCTCTAAAGCGTTTGAACCTAACATGAGTTTAAAATCATTCTTCTCATAAAACATCTATGTTCTAACCACCTAAACTAATCAAATTTGAATCCTTTTGCAAAGGAAAACTCTTGAACTTCTTCTTGAGCTGAACTTAAACCTACACCCGATAAGAAAGGATCTTCGAAACTAGAACCTAACTGCATATCTTCTTCATCCTCTTCTAACTCTAGTAACTCAGAAAACTGAAAACTATCAGACGGAGGGGTTTCTGAGATACCGTGAACTTCTTCTACACGTTCTTGAACCATATCAGAAAAGCTTGTAGAAGTACCCTCTTGCAAACCACTTGCAAACTGAGAGACAGCTTCTGCAATTCTCAATTTATCAATCTCATCAACTCGCCTCATGTACTCTTCATTAAATTCAAGTTGAGCTTGACGTTCATATTTCTCAACTGTACTCAAATGTTTATCCTCAAAATGAAACCCCTCAGCTCGATTATTTGTACCAATGCCAATGAGATTTTCAAATCGAGCAATCGATCCTATAGTTCGTAATTGAGACTCTGAATCGTGAACCTTTACTAAATCTAATACCTCATCATAACCTTTACGAAAGTCAGCTTTAGTTTTACGCTCCAAATAACTTGAAACCTTATCTATACTCATTAGGAACCTGCCTTCTTCTTCTGCTGCTGACCATCTGTGTCCTGTTTTACTTGAGATTTTTTATCCTTGTTCAATAAGGAATTTGGGTCAAATGTAGAACCTTCAAAGCCTTTGGGTCTGCGTGAAATTTCTTCATCATACTCTTTAAGTATGTTGTTAATAACTGTTTCTCCTTCACTGTACTTAGCATAATTATCTAAGTCCATATCGTTAGAAACAAGCCAACCTCCTGACCCAGTTTTCATTAAAGTCAAATTAACAGTGAGAGTCTTTTTCTGAGCAGTCTCAGACTTCCAGTAATTCGTTACATACTCATACAAAAAGTTCCTTGCTTTTGTCGAATCTGCTTCAGTTTTTCTGTAGAATAAATACCCTTCATCAAGGCTTCCTTATCTTCTTTCCAAAAGTCTTTATTCGACAAATCTAAAGCCTTAATTTTAACTGTCACACTACTCTTATCATCTGCAAAAGTAGCTTGACTCTCGATACCCTCAATCTCCATACTTAATAAAAACTGTTGATACATCGCTTTTTGAATGACTCAGAGTAAGTGAACTCAGACTCAGAGTTGAAATAAGCATTCAAAAGTTCGTAAAACTTGATCTTATATGCGTATTTCTGAGCAGTTGCAAAAATCCAAAGTAGATAAGGAGCGTAAAAATGTACGAATAACCTCAGTCTCAGAAAGGTTCTGATCACCTAAAGCCATACGAGTACCTTCCTCAGACCAATAATAACCATCACCTGCTTCCCCATATTTACGAATTAAACGCTTCTGCTCCTCTTCAAAAGGAGTTAAAGCAACAGACTTATCTCGACGACTTGTCTTCTCTATATTCTTTGTATTTGTATCAGTATTGATTTTCTTAGCTTGATTACAAGCACTGAACACCTAAAAAGTAGCAATACAAGAGTAAGAACACCCTAAAAACGTATAGCGAAACCCTTTCTTACCCCACAACTCTTTTATCTTAGCCATGAAAAATTTACCTCACTTAAAAATTCTAACACATCTGGGATTGATACAAGTTCTGATGATACCAAACTGCTTGGATTCGTTAAATCTGTGCTTCGCTCCCGTGATAAAAGTTATAACGCTCTGGCTCTTCTTGAATCATATCATAAACTACACGTAAATATGCAGTAGAGTAATACTCAATACAGTCACTAAAACGCATTTGAAACTCAATCAAAGAGTTAATTTTAAATCGACTTGAGCTTGTATCTACCTCAGAAATACGTTTCAATCGAGCTAAACTTTCCACCAAAAACTCTGTTTGGCGCTCAAATGACCACTCTTTTGCCAAATGAATAATCTGTCGAACCATAGCATCCTCAGACATAAGAGCATAGCGTTTTTAACTGCCGAATCTTCTTATCTTGCTCATCTTTCCCTAAGTAAGTAATCTTTCGAATACGACTCAGAGAAAGGTGTCTTCGTGGGTAATCATCTTCTGAAATACCTAAATCATAGAAAGTCAATAATAACCGAGTAAGACCCTTCATAATCTTAACTTTATTCTCTTGGTAAATAGAAGCGAAAGATAAAGAATACCCAACTGTCTCAAAATCCTCTAGCAACAAAGTTCCAGTATAAAGCTGAACAGCTACAGAAGGGTCTGCAGTCATATTAAACTCTCGTAAAGCGCCACCTACACGATGAGCATCAATCGTAATAATACCATGCTTAGATTTCTCTTTGAGTCTTGAAACGTAACCGTTTACAACAGATACCGGAAGTACCATGTATTCTCCTTCTAAGAAAGACACTTTCTTTCTAGGAAAGGAGAGTTTACCTTTAGATATACTAATAGTCGGAAATGCTAATAACCCTTGATTTAAAGTTTCTCCAAACCCCATGTAAACCTTACTGAGACTAGTCTTTTGTCTATCTGTAACTTTAACTGCACTCTCCAATAAAGGCAAAGCCAATGTACCAAAACGAACATCTTGCTCCCCTAAATTAAAACCCTGCAATTCTTTCGACTTATGTGGAGAAGTGACTACATAACAATAAGTATTTGCCAACAACCACAAACCAAATCGCAAATCATCAAACTTCTTAGAAGAACCAATATCAAAAAGGTAAATCAGAAAGAGCTTGTGCTCTCATCTTCGCAATTAAAAACCTCTAATTGCGTTCCAGATACCGAAGCTAGGATTGAAACCGTCAGAGTTCAAAAACCCTAAAGGTTGACCCTTCTCTGCTAAGAACTCTCCAACCTTCCACAGTAGTTGTTCTTGTTCTAATTTAAAAACCAATCGTCTAAACCACCTATTCTAATCTAATCTGCAATCTTTTCTATCAACTTAGCGAACTCAAGTCTTGGAATTTCACTTGTGAAATCAGGTAAACCTTCTTGAATACAGTTAAATAAATTATCTCTATACAATACATACAAAGAAAGCGAAATAAAGCTCAAAAATCTAGCGACCATCACAAAAATCTACAAAAATCAGATGTAAAAAGCAAACCTGCGTTAGCAGTAAACTTCTGAAATATCTGTAACTAAAACCCACAGGTTTGTAAAACCAAGTCGCTATAAAAGTCCTTTGACTTTCTAAACCAACCTTTAACACAGATTTAAAAACAACATCAATATCCGTACTAGGTAAATAAAAAGTCTCACTGTTACCTATTAAATAAAGAAAAACTGCTTCACCATAGGTGAGATACGGCTTTAATCCTTTTTCTCTTTGTAGAGTTTCAATCAGAAACTCCTCAGTTTACTAATCCACTATATGCAAACTGTTTTGCAAGCATTTTCTCAATACCAATCCTTGTAAGTTCAAATACATAGAGCCACCTATACCATACTGATAAGGTAAAAACCCTTTCAGTTGTGCATTGATAATTGCTCGCGCATCTTCTACATCAACTGTGTTATCAAAATCCGCATAAACTTCAAGTGGACTTTCCACTTCAACCAACAAGTGAGGTGGAACCGTTCCAATGAAATTCTTAGAGTTACCCTCTAATAACTGCGCACGCAAAGACTCCCAAGATTTACGAAACTCTGAGTTATCCTTCGAGAACTCAACAGTTCTTCCATTTCATCAGAAATACGAGCAAGAGAACCACCTTTAGAATCATCATTTAAAGCTAACTCTAAATCCGCCAAAGACTGAATATTTGACTTAACCTCTGAGATAAATTCTTCTTGGTCTCTAGTTAATTCTACAGAGTCTCTATCGATCAAGCGGTCTGCAACCGACTTGAAGTTAGATACACCTTTGAGTAACCCTTGTTTTATCTGTAAAGACTCCTCAACTTTGAAAAACAATAGCGCCTTCCGAAGTATTCAACTCTAAATCATACTCAGACAAATCATCATCTTGGGAAACCCTCAAAGTGTTTAAACAATCCCACAAATTGTCACTTACTGCCAAAGGGAAAGAAGAACCTTTAATAAGTGTAAAGGTTAACTCATTATCAGCTTTTAACTGTTTTTCAATCTCAGCTTGCACTGACTTTTTTTCTTAAACTGTCGAGAAATATTGGATACCGCTAAAGCTAATGCGTAACCACTTGGACTATAAGAATAACTTGTGTCCGTAGGATTAGCACTATCCAACAAAGCCAAAACAACCATTTTGTTTTGCATCTTCTACCACCTATTTTCTTTCTGTACTATATTCAATGTACTCCAAAAAGTTTCTAAATCACCAACCTCAGAAAAGATAGAGCGTAAGTCCTCAGATATTTTTAACTCTAAGAAAGGAAGAGATAAACCTCCAAACCCTTCTTGTAGTGTATCTAAAGCTAAAACGACCCTTTTCTGTACTTGGTACAACTATGGAAATACTGCTTTGAATATCTAAACCTCCAAATTTAGAGGAAATCACACTTTTTACACAATAGGACACTTCTGAAAGTCGCGCTCCAATTTTCGACTGACTAGGTAGAATACCCTCAACCTCTAATGGATAAGAACCTCCTACACTAAAATAAACAGGTAGCAACTTAAAATCAGAACCTAGATAATGAGTCAACTCAATATCTTCTGAGTCCAACTGTTTAAAGGAAGATGCAGCTAACTGCAAACCTCTTCCACAACTAACTATCCGAGTCAACTAAGTAGACCCCTTTCTTTTCTAATCGTTCTAAACTTTGCTTAATCAAATTGGTACGAGTTGGAGCTAAAAGTATTAACAACCCTTCTCCTCCAAAATATCGACCAAACAGTTGAGAAAACTCTCTCAAATAACCCTCTAAGTGAACATTACCACTATGCAACTGAGACTTACTAACCATCTTGTAGAAAATCTCTTGTTTGCCATTATCATTTCGTAAGTAATAAGGAGTTGCACCCACAAAGGATACCCTTGTGTATTCACCACCTAACCCTTTGAAACAATTTGAGCTAGGCAGTGGTTTATTATTGTCATAGTCCCAACAAATGTAATTATAGTACAGAGGGTAAGAACCTAAACCACCGTGTGAGAAGGAAATCGTAAATGGTGTAATACTGCGAACTATTAAGGTTGAGTCTTCTTCAAAGCGTTTCTTTAAAACCCGTGTTTGGGCTTTCAACAAGTCTTCGTAAACTAAACGATATGGAAACTCCTCTTTATCTGTACGAAGAGAATTTAAAACCTCTCGAATTTTCTCATTTTGAATCTCAATAGAACCCCTTAAAATTAAAGGTAGTAACGAAGATTCTTGCTTTCTAGTTACTCCACTTAAGAAAGTCCAACCTGTGTATATAGATACCCCTTGCTCTTTAGCAACCCTTGTTAGAAATTGGTAATACACATTATGTAAAGACTCTTCAACCTCCGTATACCCATCATGGACAGAAATATCATCATTTAGGGTTTTTGGCAACCAAGTAGGTATTTCTCCTTTTGTTTTACCTTCAGAAACCTTAACTTGTCGAGTTTGTGGTTTGCCTTTTAGAAAACCTCTATTCCTCAAGTCGTTAAAAGAATACAAACTCTCTAAATACTCAACCTCTTGTTTATATTGTAAATAGAAACAACCATATTCAAACCGACTTGAAATGGATGACTAGATTTTACAACCTTTTTGAACATACTCTAAATAATTGAGATTCAAAACCAAGGATACCGCACTGCGCTTGTCTGTATAATTTGTAAAACCTAGACTTTTTTTAGTTGAACAACTATATACTGAGACAATTCAAATTTACGCACAATCGTAGGAGAATAAGTTATACCATAGTCATACAACATAACCTTTAAAACCTCAACTGCGCTACGCATTTGTAAATAGCGATCATATAAGTCTTTTGGGGTTATTTTTGTTTTCATATTCAGTGTATTCATAAACCTACCACCATCAATTCTTGAACAATAATTCCGTCTGGTGTTGGAGTTTCCATACGAGAAAAACCTTGAAGTTTACTGTTTCGCAACCATTGTTCTCTTACTACTTGGTAAGTCTTAGCAGACAGAGGGTTTGCACACTTACAACCCTCCTTTTCACTATAAACAGTTACCGCAACTGAAGTGGATACCCCTTTGAGGTACAAGATAGAGAAAACTTGGACAGGTTTGTATCGTAAAATACTGTTACTATCCAACTCCTCTAACTCTACTTGCTTAATCAAGCTATGACTCTTATGTGCCAAGGTATAAACTTTAGAGTCTACAATTATCTCAACCCCTGTGTTAAATGGTTTGCTACGAACTAACACACTAAATCTCCTATCCAAACTGCATTTTCTCAATTTTACCATATTTAGAGGTAAAATGCAAGAGTTAGACGAGAAAGACTTATTTATTGGCACGTTGTGCTTCAAACTTCTTTGTAAACGTATCAAATACATTCATCAAATCACTCAAGGACACACGTGGATTAAGGATACCGAGGTAAAATCTTTCAATGTTGGAGTAGTCTGTTTCCAACTTATCTCCAGTCATAGTGAGAGCGGAACCGTTACCGAAATGATAAGGTTTGCTATACTTACTAAAAGCTATACCACCCACAAACTTCGCATCATCTTTGCGAGGGTTTTGTTTATCTACGAACCAGGTCAATTTGTTGTAAGTTAGTTGAAAGTCTAATTCACTATTCATTTCAGCTAAAGAAGAATGAACAACTTCCCCATAACCTTGTAAGGTTTCGTATAAATTTACTACCCCTTCAAAAAGGCAGACTCCATAAACTTAATAATCAAGTCTTTACCTGATAGTAACAAACCATGTTCACTTACCATCGAACCTTTCACAGAAGACCAAGCACCTTTTTGTTTGTCTTGTTCACTAATAAAAGGAACTAAGTCACCTAAAAGAGAATACATGTTGAATAGAGATACCGCTCCAAAAGTGTTTTCCATAAATCGGTAACGTAAGTTATGCGCTCTTTGTTGTTCCAATTCTTTCAAAAACTGCAAACGAAGAGAGACAGGTAAAGGCATGTTTAAACTGTTAAACTCTCGAATAAACTTCAGCAAATACTCAATTTTTGAAGTTGACTTTGCAAAACCACTATCTACTAAACTTTGCCAAATACTAGGTAGAGCAAATCCAAAATTTTTCTGATACCCTAACTGCTGACTATAAGAGTAAGCGTAGGTCAACATCTCGTTAAAATAGCGAGTTCTAAAACGAACCAACTGATTTTGTACTTGACCTTCAATGTTGAAGAAGTCTTGCACACAGTCTACTCCGAACTTCAACACTTCTCCTGTGGCTTCTTCCTCCGCCACAAATTCCCATTTAATGTCATGTCCAAGCGTACACTTAGCACCACTTTCAAAGTAGTTTAACTCCTTAAAGTACCAAGTTCCACCACCCATTAAAGTCGCTAATTTTGCAGCCTTTTCTCTGAAATAGTCTGTGTCAGTGTTTAGTTCTAATTCAATTCGTTGAAGACCTTCTTCATAAAAACTCTCTTGCAAGAACCAACGAGACAATAATTTTCTCTGTTCTTCACTAAAAGTCTCTGAAAAATAACGAACGTAAGAGGATACCACTGGGTATTGAGAACCTTGGAAGTTCTTTAACACCGCACTGGTTGTACGAGCTAACACAGGTACTTTAATCTTACTATTTTCACCTTCTTCAAAGTACAAACCACTTTCTTTAATGTGGTTTAATACTTGCTCAGATAAGACTCGACTCTTATCAATGAAGGCTGGAGGTACACTAAAAGATTTCAACTTCTTCCCACTTTGCATATAAAAACCGTAGCGGTCTTTTTCTTTAAAGTGGATACAAACCACTTGTTTAGGGGTTTCTACACCAACATCTGCAAGACTTTCAAACTCTGTTAAGAGTTTAGCATCTCATCGGTTAATTTTGCTTTCAATCTCTTTTACAGGTTTTCGATTAACCATACGACACCCCCCATTTCTCAAACGTTCCATCACCTTTAGACAAAGAACGCAGAATAACCTTCCATTGGTCAAACATAACTTTTTCTTCCAAAACTAAAGCTAAACGAGAGAAATCAAGAGGATACTCTAACTGATAAGCTTGCTTTAGCACAGTATATAAAGCTCTGAAAAACTTATCCTCTAAAATATCTGGTGAGTTTGCTTGAATATAACGTACAAAGCGCTCATAGTCCACCACAAAATGCAAAGGGCTATTTTCAAACAAACTAGCTACCCCCTCATCTGAAACCGTAGATAAATCCACACTGGAAGAAAAACGTTTTAGACGAAAACGTAACAAATCATCTTCTAAATAAACTAACCCATAACCAACTAAATCATCTGATTGAGAACTTCCTCTAGGAAACTCAACCAAACCTACTAATTCTCTAATCATTCTCTTTTTATCCTTCTTCTGCTAATGAAACCTCAAATGCTAGTGGATCTAAATCCATTGTTGGTTCTAACTCCTTATAAGCCAAGTTGACAGTAGTTAAAATACCACCAATCTCTTTTTGAATAGTGAACTCTTCACTAGGAAAAAAGCTAACCCTAACTCAACTAAATGATTATACATAGATACAATTTGCTCTTTGCACTCATCAACTGTATTTCCTACAAAATAAATGTTCTTTGTTTCGGTATTTCTCATCCTAGAACGATCTTGAACGACCAAATAAACAGAAATGCCATTTGTTAAAGTCACAGAACGACCACCAAGATGGTCGGATACCCTTTTCAATGACACCGTCACAACCTCAGTCTCTACTCGATATAGAAACTCTTCTGCAATCCAAAAGTATTGCAAAACCGCACCTTCAAGAATCTCATCTTGACCTACATACTCAATCTGAGGATCTGGACTCTTGTAACCATTTGGAATAGGAATAGCGCTTGCACAAGCGACCAAACGATACCCTTTAGGTGCTTTTACAGACTGTAAATGCAACTTAGAATAAGCTAAATGACCTTTCTCACTAAAATCTTTCTTAGTCGAAATAAAAACAAACTCACACTCTTTCTAACTCTTTGAACAAGTTATCTGAACTAAGACCTTTAATTTTTTTACAAAGGAAAGCAACTCTGAACCTATCGGACTTTGAGTTAGTTCCAAATGGTGTAAACTAAAAACCGTTGGACTCATAGACTTAATATAAGCCATTGTTTGTTTAAACTCCCTCTCAAACACCTTATCCATAAATAGAGACTGTGGAGAGTGAGGAGTATAAGTAGATACCCCTTCACTTTCAAAGCCTTTAAATTGTAAGGTGTTTAAAGAGGATTCTAATTCTTCTTCCTCAAACATATAAACCTCTCAACTTAACTTTTTGGGTTCTGAGGACATTACCACCACCAAAGCGTTATTGTCTCTTGTCATCTCAGCTCCCACCAAGTTTTGCTTATTAGGAATACCGAAAGCTCTACAGCCAATGGCAATCTGCGACCACCGACTTCTACAACTAAATTGTAATCGCTCATTCCTAAAATGTTCACAGACAAGTTAGCTAAAGCTTGAAAATCCACTGCAAATGCTGGGATTTTTTCTCCACTCAATTTAGTCGCTTGTGGGAGAGAATTCGTACAGTAAACACCAACTTCAACTTTTGTTCCTAGAGGTTGTTTTGCCAATTTCTCTAAAAACTTACGGAAAGCGTCAGCAGTCTTTTTACGTTGAGTAATCGCTTTTTCTCTCATGCTTTTATCTTCTGTTAGTATTCATAAGCTTTGAATAGCATGATTAAAGTCAATAGAAGCTAGAGACAACTTGTCATTTACAAAATGATATTGGAAGTAATCTTCGTTATCCAATACGCTCTTAATAGTTTCGTCCGTTCCTTGAACCAATACATCAGACTCCAAAAAGCTACGAGGAATCGGAGACCATGTGATACCGAGTTCAAGGTTGTTTTGACCGTGCATAGTCGGTAAAGCAAGTGCCATTTGACCTGTTGCTGATAGTTTCTTGTTAGCCATAGTTTCTAACCTCACTTAAACTTAATTTAATTTTCATAACTTATCAAAGTGCATACCTCGAATTAAGTGGCATACCCTATTTGACAGTGGAAAAATGGCAAAAGAAAAGGCACCCGAAGTGGATACCGAATTTGAATTTTACTGAGTTAAGTAAGCACCCAAGTCACTTAAATCATTAAAAGGTGCTTGAAGTTGACCTTTTACAACCTTACGGAAAATAGGAATTCCTTCCGTACCTTGAGTTAAACGCTCAAAGCTGATTTCAGAGAAACCTTTAAAGTCCTCTACGGAATCAAATCCAATGTAATAAATAGACTTAGGGTCAACACCTTTATCTTTCACATTAACATCTAAACGTTTGGCAAATTTCTGACAGTCCGGGCAAGTTGAAACCCCTAAAAAGACATAAAAAGTCTCTCCTTTTTTCTGCTTTTACTACCACCTCTTCCACTGTTGAAAGTGTATATTGCTCAGTTATAGTTTTATACTCACGGACTGCATTTTCTTGAGTACCGTTTTACACAAAGAGAAATCCCAAAAATAGCGATATCGAGAAATAATTGAACCCAAGGTTTAATATCATAAAATTTGATGTTGAATTTCTTAGCCAATTCTCACTCACTTTCTAAATGGCTCTCATTTGCTCTCTAACAAGATTTAGTTTCTGACAGTATAAATTATCGACCTTAAATTTAAAATCGAACAGGAGCGAAACTGAGAGCTTAAAAAATGGAAAAAGTGAGAGGTTATATTCCCCTCACTTTAAAGTTCAAATTCTTTTAATTCTCTTTACGAGATTTAAAGCTGAACAGCCCAAAGAGCAAAAACCTAGAAGTCAAGGATACCAAACACACTTGTTTTCTCTCCTGTATTTGGAAGAGTTGCTTGTGTGCTTGTTTCAGTTACCTTAGTAGATGCAACTTCACCTTTTGCAGTATTCACAATAGAAACTTTTTCTTGAGGAATTTTTGTAATCTACAATATTCCCTTTATTATCAACTACTGGCACTAGGTTGGTGTGACCTACTTTTTCAAGCTCTTTTACGTTTGGCTTCTGCAAGTTCAGACAAGCGTTTTTGCTTCTGCTTCTTCAAACTGTGCTGGCAGTTTTCATAAGCAGTTTTCGCTTCAAGTGCTTTGGCACTTTCTAACCTCGAAATCTGCTTTGGCTTTGTTTTGTGCTTGATAAGCATCTTTAGCTCAGCTTCAGCTTTTTCAAGCTCTGCTTTCGCTTCTTTCAAGCGAGTGTTCGCACCTTTAAAGGTCTGCAAGTTCTTTTTCAGCTTGTTTAACTTGATCTTTGACATCTTGAAGTGCTTTCTCAGCAGTAGATACCGCTTGGGCTTTGTTTGAAGCAATCGCTTCAAGTTCAGCCATCTTATCTTCTTCTGCTTTAAGAGTGTCTTGTGCAGTTTGAAGAGCTTTCTCAGCGTCTTTAAGAGTTGCTTGTGCTTGTTTAAGAGTTTCCTCTTTTGTAGCTTTAGAAGCAGTCAAGTTATTGACAAAGAGCATTAGCGTTGGCAAGTGTCACAACAACGTTATCATGACGTTCTTTTTGCTTCATCAAAAAGCCTTTTTGTGCGTTTTGCAAGTGGGCTTTCGCCATTCTTCAAAAGCAGTCAAAGTAGCTTGTGCATTTGTAGAAACAGTTTTCGCGTCTGATTCTGCTTTTGTTTTCGCTTCAAAAGTTGCTTGTGCATTATCACGGGCGAGTCATAGCATCTGCTAGAGCTAGCGAGCTTCACTCAACTTACGCGCAATCACTTCATCGCTGAGTGGGTTTTGCAATAGGCTTTTTATCCCATGTAGAATTGTCGAGATAAGAACCACGAATAGCAGTCAGAAATGAGTTGTATAAAAGCTCATTCGTTTTGCTCTGAGCAACCCCACCAAAGTAGATAGTTTCATGAGCAGAATCGAACTGAAGGATACCCTGAGTATGAGCGTAGTCACCCTTAGTTGAAACGAGCATGAGGAGGTCATTATACAACTTCTCTTTCATCTCTCCAAGAGTCATACGGTAAACACCGTCGGCATCATCAAAGTGGTGATAAGTATAAGTCGTTACAGTATTCTCGTAGTATTGACTACCTTTGTTCTCTTCCTCCGCATCCGTTGTAGGCATGCCATATTCTTTGGCAACCTTATTAACACCAATAGCGTAGTGTCCGACACCACCGCGAGAACGGTACGCATCTTTCATCGCTTTAGAGAAGTCAGCTTTCACATACTCTTTCGCAACCTTATCTGCAAATTCAAGAGAAGTTTTTGAAAGAACCATGTCTGGGAGTCCAAGTTGACGACGCATTTGGTTGATAAGGTCAACCACATAGTAGTTCAACTCGTCTTTAATCTCTTGTGGAAGATTGTTAATGTCATAGCGAGTCTCATCTGCTTGGTCTGCTTTACTTGGAACGTATTTGTTCAGTTTCTTGTGTTCTACTTGAGAAGTAACGATACGATTATAAATCTCGTCACTCTTAGCATTACGCTCTTCCTCAGTCATTTCAACACCTGCTCGAATTTGACGAAGGAACTCCATTTCATCTTTCACCGCTTGAATAAAAGCTGGGGAGAGGGTAATCGTTTGTTTCTTAGAGCTATCTTGAAGAGCATCAAGTGAGATACCGCTTGGTTATAAGTAGCAGTTGCACTGTCAAGGTTAGCTTTCGCTTCTTTAGTTTCTGCTTCTGCAGCTTTCACAGCTTTTGTAGCAGTCTTAACCGTCTTTTCGGCTTGATTTGGTTGGTCAGCAAGCTCACCATCCAACTTCTTGGCTTCATTAAAGAGCAGTTTGAGCATCTGTTGAGCTTGTTTACTGTCGCTCTCTTCTTTGATAGCTTTTGTCTTGCGCTTCTTTAGCTTCTGCAAGACCAACCCCTTTTAAAGCATCCTCAGCGTTTTTAACTTCAGCTTTAGCATCTGCCACACCAGTCTCAGCTTGAGTAACTTCTGCTTGTTTTGTACCGACTGTTTTACCGTGAACAGCAACATTGTGGTCTGCATCGTCTTGTGCTTTTTGAGCAGAAGATACCGCTTGTTCAGCAGTTGGAACACTTGCGTTTGCAGTTTCCACTTTCTTCTCTGCACTTTCGATAGCTTTAGGGGTTGCTTTGTCCGCAATCTTTTGAGCATCTGCGACATCTTGCTTCAAGTCAGCAACTTTCTTTTCTGCTTTTACCGAAGTTTCATTCGCTTTATCCAAGACTTCTTTTTGCTTTTGTCTGCATCTGCTTGTGTTTGTTTAGCAGTAGCGCCAAGTTCAGCGACTTCTTCCTTAGTAGGAGTTTTCACTTCCACTTTCTTAGGCGCTTCTTTCTCTACCAAAGCTGGTTCGTTTTTAGCAGTTGTAGGGATATGTGTTTCAGTCGTATCTGCGTGAGCAGTTCCGATTGTTCCAACAAGACCAGTTGTGAGAGTAGCTGCTGCAATAAGTTGTTTTCATATTAGGTTAAACCTCATTTCTTTTATTTTGATAATATAATTATACCATAAGTTTTTGAAAAAGTCAAGTGATTTAATAAATTTTTCTTTTCAAACCTTAAGAAAGACTTAATCTTTAACTTTTGATAAGACTATTATACCAAAATAAGTTTAAAAAGTCAAAGCACTTTTATTAAAAAGTTTTAATACCTTTCTTCAAAAGAACTTAACAAAGCAATTTCATTCTCTATGATAACAGAAGAAAGAGAAATTTGCAAGCCTAAATGGTAAATTTAAAGATAAAAAGACAAGTAAGGTTATCCTTACTTGTCTTTTAATCTTATTCTTCCTCTTTACGCTTTTTACCAGTAAGAGACAAACTAGCTAAAAGCAAGCAAACCATACCCTGCCAAAGTGAAGACAGCAGTTTCCTTTCCTCCAGTGTTTGGAAGTTGTGGAGGTTTGTGTACTTGGCGTTGTCAGAGTCTTAGGTTGAACTGGTGTTGGAGTACATCAGTGTGAGTTTTAACAGTGTTTGAAGAAACTGTTACGTTATTCACTACATGAGACTCAGCATTTGCTACTTCACCTGCTTGAATACGTGTCATTTCTACATAAGCATCTGCTTTGAACTCAGAGTCCTTCAAGATAGAACGCAAGAACTCTTCCTTCAACCCTACTTCAAGAAGACCTTTGGCTTTGTCGTCCTTCAACCAAGCGTAAGCAGTCAAATCATCACCTGCTTTGAACTGTTTACCGTCAATAGTTACAAAGTCACGTTTTGCAGTACTTTGTACTTACCATCAAAGCGATCATGAGTTTCTTGATAGTCATCTACGAACTTGTACTCAAACAAGTCATCAGCTCGATTACCTGGAACGAGTGTTCCCGCAAATGAATAGTAGAAAGTTTGACCTAAAGTAATCTTTTGACCGTCTTTAGAATCTTTTATCCCTACAGAAACTAGAACGTCTTTCTTAGTTGAAACCTTAGGAATGTTGTTCACAACAGTTACAGTTACCTCAGCAACTCCAAAGTCAATTTGATACGCAGTATTCTCATACTTACCGCCCGTTTTACCAAATTGTTCTTTGACTTTCATTGGGTTGATAATTGTAATTTTATCCCCTGTTTGAACATACTTAGCGTAGTATTCTTCTGGGTTTTCTGCTTCCCATACTTGGAAAGCGCCTTTAGGTTTGAAACCACGAGCTTGTAATGCATTACGAACAGCTTCAGGAGCTTTCTCCATGCTTTCATAAACATGGTATTTCAAACCTTTAACTTCTTGACCTTTAGAGTCAGAAAGTTTAATACCATCAGAAAGTACATCTAACACATCTTCTGGGTAATCATCAGCAATGAAGAAACCTTGTGCAATACGAGATTTGTCTGCTTGGATACCCTTATATTGTGAGTAGTCAGCAGTTACATGGTAGTAGTTCGTAGAACCTGCAAATACTTGTTTACCGTCAATATTCACTCCACCTTTGTTGAAGTTCGCTTTCTTAGGTGTAGGTTTAACGAAGGTATTTTTAACTGTTTCAGTTACTTTAGCTAAGCCAAAATCTAACTGATACGCAGTATTTTCGTACTCACCTGTCTTACCTAAAAATTCCTTCTTCAAGGTCATCGGGTTCTTGATTGAAACTGTCTCACCTGTTTGAACATACTTAGCATAGTATTCTTCAGGATTTGTTGCACTGAAGACTTGAATAGCACCTTTAGGTTTGAAACCTTGTTTAGCTAAAGATTCTTGAACTTCTTTAGGTGCATCAGCTACAGAATTATAAACCTTAGAAACTAAACCTGAAACTTTATTTCCTTTTGAGTCTGTAGCTACAACCTCAGCTTCGTTAATTGTAACTTTATCCTCTGGGAAATCGTCTACAATATGGAAACCTTTTTGAACAGTTTCTTTATCAACTTCAATACCTTTATAAGAGCTATAGTCTGCTTTTACAGTGTAATAGTTCACAGTACCTGCAACTACAGGTTTATTGTTAATATCAACACCTTGTGCATTTAAGTTCTGTTTGGTAGGTTTTGGAGAAGGCACATTGTTTTTAACAACGTCTGCTTCATAACCATTACCGAAGTCTACTTGATACGCTTTGTTTTCATAAGAACCGCCAGACTTACCTAGAGAATCTTTAACTCTCATAGGGTCAATTACAGTCACAGAGTTCCCTTTAGAAACATAATTATCAAAGTAGGATTGAGGATCATCTGCCATAAAGACTTGGAAAGCACCTTTAGGTTTAATGTTACTTGTCTCTAAAATCGCTTTAATTCGAGGGTCTTTTACCTCAGAAATCGAATTGAAGTGATAAGCAGAGATACCCTTAACTTCTTTCCCATTAGAGTCTACATAACGAATATCATTTGGCATCAAATCTACAGCATCGCTAGGATAAGCTTCAACTGCACCAAATCCTCTTTGAATGGCATCTTTTCCGCTCTTAATACCTTTGTATTGGTCATAGTCTAACTTAACATGGTAGTAATTAACAGAACCTGGTAAAACTTGTTTTCCGTTGATTTTAACCCCATCTTTGTTGTAGTTGTCTTTAACTGGTTTAATCTCACTATCATTTGGACGATGTGGATCACCCGGTGTAGTTACTTTTACAACATTAGAGTAAGCTTCAAACTCATTATTTAAGTTTAAGCGGAAATTATTCTTATAAGTAGCAGCATCATTTGTTACAGTACCATAAACTTTAAGAACTGGAACTGTATAAGCTTTACTTAAATCAGCGTTAGCTTTAGCTAAACCGTCAGCTTTAAGTACACCATTTAATTGATGTTTTGCTTTGTTATAAGTTACTGTAAACTCTGGGTTTTTAACTCTAGTTTTCTCTAAATCAAGTTGATACCCTTGTGGTAGGTTATCAATTAAATCATAAATTGTAGTTTCTTTACGATTTGCTGCAAGAGGTTTTGTTTCAAGCTCCCAAACAACCTCAGACAATTTAGGTACAGAAGAGTTGTTTACATTCTCATCTGCTGAGTTCCTCACTAGTTTCTCTACTGAAGGTGTTGTTCGCAAACGAGTATACTTAACCTCAACAGTTCTAGGTGCAACCTCTTTTGGCACAGGTTTTAAATCTGGTTTAGGAGGTTCACTCGGATTAGGAACATGAGGGAGTATCAGGTACCTCTTTAGGATTTGCAACCAAAGGTTTCAAAACTGGAGGAGCAATAGGAGTCTTATCCTTCTCCTTATAGTTAGGTTCATTTGGTTTTAGTTTAGTAAACTCACTTGGTTTAGGTGGTTCTTTTGGTAAAGGAACTTCACCCTTTTCAGAAACCGTAGGTACGTTAGGCAACAACGGTTTAGGAGTCGGTTTCTCAAGACTATCTTTATCTTTTTGAGTCAACTTAGGTTCCGCTGGAGCCTCAGGTTCATTAGGTCGAACTAACTGGTTAAGGACAGAGCGACCACCCCAAAGTTGGAACGCAAACCCTGATGAAAAGATTTCATCATCTGAATCTGCTGCTTTACCATGTTCTTTATTCCAGTTGTTCCAATAATCTCTATACCCAGACGACTGTGACTCTGTATAGGTACTGAATGGTTTATCTCCGTGTTGTAAGTAAGTTAAGTGTTGAACAGAACCATGACCTACACTTACAATAGACCCTTCTGGAATAGAATTATAATCCTGCACATCAGTATAATAAGGGTCTCCTGCCTTATAACGATTCAACCCACTCGGATCGTCTTCTTTGTAAACCCCGTCTGTTTTTACACCCATATAATAGGTGTTCCCACCAACTGTGGTTTCTTTAACTGATGAGCCTAACGGGTTAATTACAGCTCCTGTACTACCATCACCATAAGTATGTCTTATAGCTTGTCCAAAATCTAAGTCAGAGTAAACAGAAACCAAACCTAAGTCGATAGGTTTACCTGTTTTTTCATCAAAATAATGAATATCCCACTCAACATTAGTGTAGTTGTAAGGATTGAAGTTTACAGAAGAAGTATCCGTATCCGTCTTAGCTCTATTCCACCAAACATTCAAACGGGTATAAGTTGAAGGATTTTCCTGCAATTTTATGCTCTGGAATAGGATTAGTACGAGCTACAAATCTTGCAGAAATTGTTTTTCCTGTTTTCGTTGCACCTACATTGTGCAAAGTGAAGGTTGAACCTTGTTTGATACCCGTAACTACATAACCACCATAGGTTCCTTTGGAATCAGAGTGACCATAGAAATCTTTATTTTCTAGTCTATCATGCTGCAAGTCCTTATCGAGAGTCATAGTCGTACTCTTGTTAGCACCTAAAGAACCATTTACAACTTCAAGACCTTTGATATTATCAAAAACCGCAGTCAATTTAGAGTAATAGTCAAGAGAGCCACGTTTAGATTCGTCAAACTCACCTACAACCTTAACTCCACCACCTAAACCTTTAACAGCTTGTTTGTTGTATTCAGCTAACTTAAGATTATAGTCAGCTAAATCTTTCTCATATTGAGCACGAGCTTTTTGATAAGTACGAAGTAAAGTATCATATTCAGCTTTAACTTTAGCATTATCTTTATCAATCTGCTCATTCTTAGCTTTCAACGTAGCTAAAGCTTTCTCATAAGCATCTAAAAGCTTCTTTATTTGCTTTAAGAATAGCTTCATTTTTCTTTTTACGTGCTTCTACTGCTTTTTGCATAAGCTTCTTTATTGGCAGGTTTTGTTTTGCCAATCTCTTCATTCTTATGCTTCGCTTCTGCTAAAAGCTTTCTGATACTGAGCTAGTTGTTCTTGATATTTAGCTAAATCAGCTTCTGATTTGCTTTTTCTCAACTGTCCAAGTTTTTAAAAGCTTCTTCATACTTCTTCTTAGCTTCTGCATTTTCTTTATCAATAGCAGCATCTACTTTTAGCTTTATTCGCTACTGCTTTCTCATAAGTAGACTGAGCCAAAAGCATTTTCTTGCTTGATATGCTCATTCTCTTTTTCTACAAAGCGCTTTTTCAGCCTTCAAACGCTCATTCTTCTCTCGATTTGCTTTTATCAATCTGAGCATTCTTAGTTGTAGCATCAGCTAAGTCTTTCTCATACTGAGTCTTAGCTTTGTCATAAGAATCCTGTTTTTCTTTATTTTCAGTAGTAATCGTTTTTATTTCTTCTTTACGAGTTTCTACTTCCTGTCTGTACTTCTTAGACTCATCTTCCACAGCAGTTGCTTGTTTTTCATAAGTAGACTTAACCTCAGCAGTTTTCTTAGCTAATTCCTCAGGATTAGTAATTACACCACCATCAACCTCAGTCTCCTTAACTGTCAAACCTGCGTTTTTGCAGTGGATACCGCAGACTCTACTTTATCTCTGTTCACAGTTACTTCAACAGAACCTGTTGATTTTCCTGCACTACCTTGGTCAGTTTTAGACTCAGTGGTTGGAGAGTCTTGCAAAGGTTTTGCATTTGTAGCTGGATTTGGATTTGTCAATTCGTCTGCACTTGCATTGGTACTTGTAAACGCAAGACCTAAAGCTGCAAGACCTAAAATAACCCCACAAGCACCCAAATGTTTACGCTTGCGAGGTGAACCAAAAGGCTTTGGTTTCTGAATTACGATTCATGAATAATATCTACCCTTTCCTTTTATTGCTTTATTTAAAAACTAAATATCAGTTTTAACTAGCAAGTTAATTTTTAAAGAAACAAAAAAACAAATATGTTTTGCTTTCTAACTAACAGACTAACATAAAATAAAAACAGTCAAGAAAAAAATATCTAAACTGTTTTCAAAAAGTTTCCAAATAATGGCAGATGGTTATTATGCTAAATATGCAGAATACTCAGTCAATAGCAGTAACTACAATAAATAGGAACCACATTGAAGCATATTCATCTTAAATAAGGTGTGAGTTACCAATAAACAAGTAGTTACAACCCTTTAGACCTTAAATATTCCAAAGTATTTACCGTTGAAATCAAAGGGTAGTATAAATGTAGTTGACGTTTCATTAACTCCCATTGAGGTGACATACTTAAAACACCCCAATTTGACAATTCAGACTGCAATAATTCAACAAACTTAACCACATCAAAATCATAAGGATACCACTCTACCGCTTTACTATTGCTCTTTAAAGTAGTTCCAAAAGGTTGCATTTTAATCTGTTTATCTCTATGTAAATAAACTCGCTTTAGAAATAGAATTTTCTCCCACACCTAAACTAAACCCTTGGTCAAATAATAAAGAGGTGCGAAAAATAACCGAAAGTTGAGTCAAACATGACTCCAAAGTTCTGAAAATGGCGATCAGTGTTTAAGAATATTGTATCTAAAGTCACAAAAGCAGAAAAATAATTAGCACAATCATCATAAGAAACTTGACCTTGTGTGTACCAAACAATCATATTTTGAAGTTCTTTAACACGGTCTTTTAATAGACAATCGGAAATAGTATTTATCCATCCAATATCTAAAAACCAATATACGGCGGTCTTCACTCGATTTCCTTACATTCTGTCTATTAACTTTATCGAATAAAGTAGAGTTAAAGTGATAAACATATTCTAATACAATGTGAAACATAGGAATAAATGAATACCTAGATTTATAAGATGGACTTTTACTAATGTTGGGAAAAAAACATAACGATACGGTACAAAGTCTTTAAAGGATGTAGACTCTAAAAATAGAAATCAAAAAAACTCAGAAAGAGCTTCACCCCATGATAATCAACTTTTAAAAAGTAATCATCTTCATACCGCTTTGGTTGGTTCCCTTTAGGAGAAAGACTCATGACAGAGCACCTCCTGCTCTCAAGACATCATAATAAGAACGAAAACCTTTATTGTAAGGTTCTTCAAACTCTACCCAAAAACCATCCTCAACGTCACAAGCTCTGTGTGATAACAACTCTTCTAATAAAGTAGGATTATCCTTTCCTACGAGATGTCGAATACCCCAATGTTTAGGTAGTCTACGAGACTGAAACTCACCTGTAAACCCACGTTCTGTTAAATCATAGAAGGTAAATCTATTCGCTAAAGTGGTATCTACTACCTCAGAACTCACCACTGAGTTATCATCCAAGACTAATTTAGCAACTTCTGTATCATAGTGTTTCAAAGTAGCTCTCAATTTCATACAAGACCCCCTAAATTTAATATGCTTATAGTACCATGAATCAACCAAAAAGTCAGAGTGGATACCCTTGACTCATTTGTTTTCAATGAAAGAACCCTACAATAGAATCCCATAAAGATTTTACAAAATTCCATGCTTTCTCCCAAACTCCATGCTCCTCAGCAGACTTCAGAACTTACCAACCCCTTCTGAAATTGAATCTTTCAAATCACCTAATTGGTTCAAAACATCTTTAGAATCAATGGCTGAAGTTGATTGATAACCCTTAGCGAATTGGACGAGTTGAGAAATTTGTTCATCTGAGATAACTCCGTCAAGTTTGTTATCCTTCAAAGCTTTCTTTACAATTTGCTCAACTTTCTTATCATCAGCTAGTTGACCTTTGTTTTGTTTCTCTTTTTGCTAAATCAGTTTTAATCTGAATTAGAGCATTATCTAAAAGCTGACTGTCGAAACCTTTTGCATCTTTATTTGCTTCAGCAATCTGAGCAGTTGTCGAAATTTCTTGGTTTGCAATCTCTGTGCGCTTTGCATCTACTTCTTGACCATTTGCTTCCAAAGCTTTTAGATACACTCAACCAAAGCGGACTCCCCTGTTACTTTTACAGGAGCAGAAACTTCAATCGCTAAATCTGTTGCTCCAGCAGTGATTGCGGCATTTCGGTATTGAGTCTCAGTTACACGTGTGATATTATCTGGAGTTACAATCCTAACAGTGATACCCTTACCTTTATCTTGTTTAGCAACCAATGTTGATGAAATCAAAGAAACTCCACTTACATCAGGCTCATTCATGTATTTAGCGTAGTCCTTATCTGAAACCACTTGTCGCTTAACATTTGCTACATCATGAACATTAAAAGACTTATTCACTTCTTCTACTTGAGAGTCAGTTAAACTGCCACCATAAACTAAAGTTGGTTTTGCCCACTTTTCATCAATGGAATCTGTCTGAATACTAGCATGTACTACTTGTGTTCCAAACCCCAGAGCCAATACAGATAATGCGGATACCGAGAGTAATTTGATTTTATTCATAATAAATAAATTTCCTTTATTTGATTTAACTTACCTAGTTGTAAGATTAAAAGTATTATAGCACTTATCTAAAAGAGTATGCAAGAAGAAATATAGACTAAAGTAACTTACTTCGAGTCTAATTAGGTCTATTTATAATCTGCGTAACCCTCACTAATCACAAACTCTGGATAGGGCTTTTGTGAAAAATTGCAGGAATACTCAAGCGCAATAAGTCAGAGGACTTCACATTATAACCATTATCTTGCAAATAGAGTAAAATCTCAGATTTTGGATCACCGTAAATGACATCTAAATCACTCTTGTGAAAAACAAGCTGCTTTATCTACTATAGTCTTATAATCAGTTCGAGCACATGGCAAAATCATATAAGTAGAACCGCTACGAATCACTACACCATAATCATTTTACAAAATAGTAAGTCTTATCTACAAAAATACCCTGTTTGGTTTCTTCTACAAAATAATCTAAATTACTTGAACTAGAAGATTTTGAAAAAAATCCTCATTGTATCGATGCCTAATTGCTCCTAAAACAAACAAATCTGATAAACTCATATCCTTACCTCAAGCTTTCTAAAACTCTCTGTAACCGTTTAGTATATTCAGAACGAGACAACCCTAATTGTCTAGCTAAAACAAAATAACTCTTCTCTAACATCTCAAACAAAGACTTTTCAGACTCATAATTTCTACCAAACCAAACTAAATCATTATAAAAGCTCCCCTAACCAATGTAGACTTGTAATAGGCTCCAACTCATCAAAAATCCAACCACCATTACCATCACCCTCAGCAAACTGCAAATCATACTGTTTATTCTTCATGCGAGAATTTACATTTAAAGTCATTTTTGCAATGTTTTGGTAATTCTTACTATTGGTTCTAAACTCAGTTTTTGCAGTGGTTCGGAAAAAGCTTCAGTTGATACCCCATAGTACCTGACGGTTTGTAATAAGTTAAAAATATAACCTGACTTATCATAAGAGAAAACAAAGCAGTTTTTCTTAATCGGTTTTATCTGGGAAAAGCTTGCATTAATGCCAAGTAATTCGACTCTGCTACCACAACTAAGCGTTTTAAAGTCTGCAAACTTAACTAAATCTTGTGTTCTTTCATCTAAATCTTTATATTTCATACTACCTACCGTTTACCCTTCCAATAATAGTAAGACTCTTCACGACTTAAAACTCGGAATGTTTCTGGGTAAGTAGCCTTCAACAAATCATACTTATAAATAACACGCAATCTTCGATTATCTAAGGAATACCCTTTTTGAGCTAGATTCAATAATATAGTATCCAAGTCCTTACGTTGGAAAAAGGTAAACTATCTTCATCCCAAAAAGTTCCATGTTGTAAAATCTCTAAAGAATTTGCTTTCTTGCAAGGGTAGATATTATAACTCTCTAAACCTCGCTCATCTTCACCTTCAAGGTAAACCACACCTGCACGATTAACGAAAATACAAAATTCATCTTGGGTATAAATATGTTCACCATCTGTTACATATTGATGCACAAAGTTGCGCGCACAAGTCTTTTCATCTTCAGGAACATAGTCACTTGTAGACCAAGTGTAGTCACCAAGTTTAGCACTGTTCCTATTGTCACCTACCGATTTGGTCAAATTAGGAGATTCTTCTTCTGAAAAACTGTTTAGCTAACCAAAAACCACCTAGGATACTCAGCCAATTTGAATCACTCATATTTCACCTACTTTCTACTTTAACAAGCACTTCTGAAATTACTTCCTAAAATAACCTAATTGATTATAAAGATGAGCTTGCAAGTCTAAGTCTTTGTTAATTTCATTAGTTGAAATTTTTCATGTCTTTAGCCAATTTTTAGTGCTTGATCCACCAAATCTTCGAAAAGAATATTATTCAAACTTTCATAAGCTAAAAGATGTAAGTCTCTGTCACTATCATAAACAACATTCCCGTATTCATCAAATTCAACATCTGCAATCTTATAAACAAAAGAATCTTCAAAAGAAAGACCACGTTTGTTTGCTTTGTATTCTGCAAATACCTCTCTGTCTTGAATTTTTAAGGCAGATAAATTTAGAAATGTTAGAACTCTTCGTGTAAAGACGAAGGTATAAGGTGTCTTCATCAGCACGTTCTACACTCCAATGTGTCCAACCTCTATCATAGGCAGTAATAGATTTATGTAAAGGAATATCTCGTTCATCTAGGCGACTCAACCTAACTAGCAACTTCGTAAAGTAAAGCAAACTTAATTACTTTCTTATCTGTTTCATTCAAATCTTTGTATTTCACCATATTTTTACCTCCGTTAAATCCACATCTGAGTTATTACAGGTGCTTCCTAAACTTCTCACTACTTTTTCATTATAACGACCTAAATAATATGCAATCGTCTCAGCTTCACGTGTTATTGTGTCCCTATCAAGACCTAAAGCGTTAGCTAACTTTACAAACAAACTATTAAAACCAACTCCAACACCAACACCAAATGAAGATTCCAACTCATTAGAGACAATCTTTTCAAAAAGCTCTCAAATAAGTAGGGAGTTTACTTTCATCCCAGTCACCATAGGAACCGACAACCTTTAAAGGAATTAAAAGATTAGTTTCATCACTGGATACCCCTCGCTTATAAGTCCAAAAACTGACATCTAAATATTCATCTGCATCTAAAGACAAACTCACTTTTAGCTTTGGAAATCCATTGGAGCGAAATAGAATTAAATCATAAAATTCATCATTTGGTTCTCCTGCAAAACCACCGTTTGTGAAAGTAGAAACGTATCGAAAGTCTCTTAGCTCAGATAAGCGGTGAGGTTCCTTTAAACATAAACTTAGTAAATCCATAAAGGCAGCGAAAGATAGAAATACTTTATTCTCTACATTTAAATCAGTATATCCCATATAAAACCTCTTAATCTTTGATAAATTTAGTATATCATAAAAAGTTAGTTATTGCAAGTGGAAACAAAAAGTACCCAACCGAAGTTAGATACGCTTGATTATTAGCTAAACAAACCCTCTAAACAGTGGAGAATTTCTCTTCGCTCATAAAATGTAACATAATTTTACAAAAATGTACTTGCAAGTTCTTAGTCACATCACTAAAGTTGAACTCAAAGCCTTTTTCTCTAGTACCGTTACGCTCGTACTTACCGTAATCATAGTAGTCTTCGGAAATTAGATCAATAGCAAGTGTATAAGTACCACCACTATTTACATAAAAAGTTACTAAAACATGTTGCACTACCCCAAAAGAATCAAGGAAAGTATCACGGAAAACTAAAGGTTCATGTTTTTCCGAAACTGCAACTGTTCTACGCAGTTGTTTTAAACATTGCAAGGCAGAATGTCGTTTAAAGAACTCCTCAAAATAAGTATTTTTGGAAGTTTTCTAAACGAGGTTTGCTGTCTGCAAAAGTTCGTTTACAATGCTCATATTTTTACCTCTACATTAAATCATAATCTAGCAAACATTTACGCATGTAAGCTAGAACATCCGAAATTCGTTCATACGGTTCCCAATTAAAAACAACCTTAAATAAACGATACCGAGGGTTATTGTTATAATCTACTTTCAAAATTCCTACATAAGTACCGTCTTCTTTATCTGTGAAAGGTGCAACTTTTGCAGAAGTTGGATACTACAAACTCAATCTCCCTAACTTTTTAAGTTCGTGTAACTGAATTAAAACCTTATCTAAATCCTGACATTTAAGCATAATTTTACCAACCTTTACCTCTAAATCAACCCAACAAATCCGTGAAAGTAGCAACGGATACCCCTTGTTGAGAAAAAGTCATGTGTTGCTTCTTCTACAGAGTCAACAAACTCTGCACCTACAAACTCTGCAAAAGCTCTTAAGCTCAACGCAGTTTGAGATTTACGCTCTACTGCAAGAGTCAATTTTTTTCACTTAGCAGACTCATTTGGCATACGACCACCTACTGATAAGTTTGTCAACACCACAGCGCCTTCAACATTTGTTGCAAAGACCATTGCTTTATCTGTAGGGAATACTTGCTTGGAACAGAAGAGAACCATCTTCTACAACAGAAGTAGCTTTCTTATCCAAAGACTTAGAAATGTAAATTTTTACAAGCATCAGTATCCAAAAACACTAAATGGGTTCATACTGAACGTCAACCTTGAACACCTTCAATTAACAACCCTTCTGCTGCCAAACCTTGACGATTGAGACAAGTCATATCACCTGTGTAAGTAACACCATTAAGACCCTCAGGTAAAAACCTACATGGCGACCATCTCACACTGTGAGCATGTAAATCCAAGTCACCCTCTTGATTCCAATAGATACCAATTTGGTAGTCTTCTGGGACTTCAATACGAGTGTACATAGGGTACGAACCAATAAAAAGACTTACCTGTCGTTGGAGCGCAATCGAAATATGTTCTTCTGGTTGATAGAACCTCAACTCTTTATCTGCAAAACGAGACTTGAACTCTTCTCCAATACGTTTTAAATACAACTCAACTAAGTGGTTTTGTTAAACCGCTAATCGGAGTTTGTTTGATAGATTTTACATAAGTTTTACCATTACGGATACGGTAAACTTGGTAATCACCCTCAACCAAAACAACAAGTTCACTTAAATAGTTATAGTAACGAATTAGTTGATAATTTGTTACACCACTAAAAGTCTTTTTGGAAACTCATCAAGCAAAGTTTTTAAAAGTGTGGTCTTTACGAGGACCTCAGACAAACGCTTCATAGCGTTTACTTCTTTTGCAAACCTAGTTTACGCAAAGTCAACCACAACTGCTTGTTTGGACGGAAATGATCTGCTAAAGGTTTGCAAGCCTTGTTTTTGATACAAAGTCTTTAACCAAAGAAGCAATCAAGTCTTTCTTATCTTGATTTAAGTAAGACATTTCATAACGTAAATGATTGAAGGTCATTTTTGTTCTTGTAGTAGTCAGTTGTACCCAAGAGGATACGAACTAGCAAACGAACTAGCAACTCTGGGTTTTTAGAGCGCACTTGTAACGATACCCAAACTCAAGTTGAAGCTCTTTGTTGGCTTTCTCAGTAATGTCTACACCGTAGTGTTCAACCAAGTCTGCCAAAATTGAAATGTCATTTGTAGGTAAAGCTAAAGGTTGATTTAGAAACTTCTCTAAATCTTCTCGAATTTCCATATAAGACTTAATCTGAATAGTCGTTAAATGTGTGTTTAAAGCAGTTTGAAATTCTTTTTCCTCAGAATTAGGAATAAAGTCAGTTCCAAAAAACTCCTTTAAACCACCATAAGTCATTGCGTAATGACACAAACGGTCAAATACAACCTCACCCCAAGTCAAACCTTTACGAACTTCAAAATTCTCATAAAAAGTGGCATTGGCGTTTCTTAGGTCAACACCGTAGAGTTTAATCAAAGCGTCAGCAGTCTCTTTTGAAATTGGTTCTAGTGGGTCAACGAGGATACCGTAAGTTAAACACAACTGAGTGTTTTTAAAGTCTCCTACTTCCTTGGTACTTTCTACAACTTTTAAATATTTAGCAAGTGTTTCAATCTGTGCGTAGTTCATAACAACCTTCTACTTTCTATTTTGCAAAACAACAGCTCTAAACAACCTAGTTTAGAGCTAAAAACGTGCGAACCGTACTAAACCATTCGTAGTAAGGGGCAGTACGTCTTACCAAGTACCACCTACTACGAATATTACATATTTCCTAAGTAAAGGAACGGTTTTCTGCAATCTATCTTTTTGGCGAGGTGTAAATTCATCAGCTTTAAATTTTCGGTAAAGGAACACCTTTATGCCAATTATGTTTAAATTGTAGCACAAACTAAATAGTTTGTCAAGGAAAACTGTAATCTTACAAAACTTTATGGTAGTAAGATGCATCACAATCATCTTCGTCAATGTAACCACCTAAATAACGAGCTACTTGAGTGAGCAAGGCGACTGCGTCCGGGTCCATACCCAAAGACAAAGTAGTAATAGGTTGATTGAACTCAGGTAAACCTCGATCCAAGTTACGCTCAATATCTTCTGGGTTTAGAACAAATCTTGATGAATAATGATAGAAAATGTTGCGAGTAGTGTTATTGAAGGCTATGTTAATAAAACCATATTCACTAAAGTTCTCATTGTTACGATACAGAATAGGACAAGCTAATTTATTTACTGTTACTGTTTTAGGGTCGTGTAGAAGGAGTTTTTCACCTCAATGTCTGTACCTAAGACAGACACACCTAAAAGTAGTCAAAGCAGTGATAACTTCACCAACTGAAACTTGACCAAGAAATGCTGCTTTTGTATCATTTGCCATTTGTTTTACCTCATTTAATTTGATAAGTTTAGTATAGCAAAAATAAAGAAATAAGTCAAGATTAAACTTAACTTTTTCTAAACATCATAACTCAACTTTGTAATCAAGTTACCTCTCATGGTAAATTATTTCAAATAGGCTTAATAGCTAAAAATAACATACCTTTCTTGGATATCCCAGAAAGTTATCTAGTATATAAGTTATTTGTACAGAAATTTCACGTCCTGTAAATTCATTATTGTTATATTCTTTTTAAAATTAAAATATCACCTACTCTATAATTCCTATCATTGTACCTAAATTCAAAAGTTTTCTCCCAGAGAGAACCTTTTCAAAAATACTTAGAGTGCAATCTTTAAACTATGTACAGAGTTTGGAACTCCTCTAACTACAAACATCACTTAGCTCCTATCTATCTTTCTAGCTCAATCACAACCTCTGTCAAGGTTGAACCAACTAAATCGTATATCGCATACCTACAAGTATCAACTGCAGAACAGTAACTTCTCCCGTGAAATCATTCCGCAAAACTCGAAAATGTACCTTAGTTATAGCACCACTCCGATAAAGATTGTATAGATTAAAATGTACATAACGTAAGAAGTATATCTCATCTTTAGTTAAAAAAATATCATTCAAGTAGTGAAATTCTAACCAAGTCAGCATCTTTTACAATATCAACACACCTAAAAACTCTCTAACTTCGGAATAGGTTCTTTAAGTTCTTCTCTAAATGCGTATAAGAAAGACTTAGCTAAATGTTCACTTGTTATCGATATAGACGAAACATCAAAAAGAAACAAGAAGTCTTTTATTCATAACCTAAATCTCCATTCTATTTTTCTAACTCAATCACAAAAATCAGTCGAAGTTGAACCGAACCAACCATAGACAGTTCGCTTACCTCTAATATCACCTATACGACCTTCTGAGTCTGAACCATAATAAATCGTAAAAGGTTTGAACTCATGTAAAGAACTCATGTGGTAGTCTTTTGAACCCTTATGTACCTCAGTAGCTAAACTTTTTAAAATCTGGACCAAAGTCTAAGTCTTGTGTTGAGTTTACTAAAATAGTAAAAGATTTTGAATCCCCCAACTCAGGGTCAGCTATCTCCTTAATTATAGTAGTGTAAGGAAAATTCTCAACTTTTTTTCATGATAGTCTACAAGAACGTGTCTATCATAGTTTAGTACATGATAAAGAGAACATAAAAATCAGAATACCTGTAAAGAAAAATACAAGATTTTTCAACTTTGAAGGACTAGAATATTTTACTAATAGAGTAAAGCCTAACAACAAAACAAGTAAAAGCTAAGGATACCGTACTGACCGAGTACAACGTAAAGTAAGAGCCAAAAAATATATAAGGTAAAGACATAGGTAAGGATACGACAATAACCCCTAACCCCAACCAAGCCAAACGGTTAGGACTCGTTTTAAAGTGAGACCACAAAGAACCAAAACCTTTAAATTTATCCTCAATTAGAACATTTTCCACAGTTTCTGTTGTTTCAATTAGTTTATCATCCATTGGTTTAACCTTTCGTCATTTCAAAAAAACAGAATCGAAAAAATTCAAGTCGCTGCCACAAAGTCTCCAACTCACCCTCACGTGTGAATACGAACTGCTCTAGTTGGCGCTTACGCTCTTCTTTGATACCCTTAATGCTTTCAGCAAGTGAAAACCACTTATTTTCCAACTGAGCCAAAACAGACAATTCTTTCTCCGTCTTAGAACCTTGTCGAAACTGTTCTGTTGCTTTTAAGTCCAATAGACGGTTTCTATAAGACTCAGTTAATAACTGTGCTTCTTGGATTTGGTTCAAGTAAGATAAAATCGTTTTATCGGATACCGAAACTTTTGTTTTCAAAGCTACTGGGTGGAATTGCTCTCTTGTATGTAAGTAAGCAAAAACCTTATAAATGTTCTCTTCTCGTTTTCCTGCAGACAGAGAACCCATTTCTCTTAGTTTATTTACCATGTTTTCTCAACTTTCTAAATTATATATTCGCTAATCGCCTTAACTTGGTAATTAAACGTTCTGTATCGTACTGTTCATTTTGAGCAAACTGTTTTAATTTGCTCAAACCTCTAATTTGTAAAAGTGTTTCTAAGTCAATCTTAGAAAAAATAATCTTTTACCAAAGTTACAAAAATCGTTTATATCACAACCATCAAAGTATTCTTTTCCCTTCAACTAAGCTCATCTTCTCATTAGCCAAACGCTTTTAAATGGTCTTCTGCACAAAAACATAATATACTTATCAATCACAGAATCGCCTGTTTTAAACGTTTCCCAAAAGTAACAAAGTCTCATTCTACCATTAGTTTTAGGGTTTGAGCCACTTGAACGAGTGTAAACTCCTCGTCAGGGATACCCCAATTCTCAGTTCTGCCAACTTTGATTACTTGACTATCTGGTAAATAACAAACATAAATTATGTTTGTGTTTTAATTGTGGTATTTCGGATTCAATAACCTCTCTATTCAACCACTGCCGTTCTTTATATTTGAAAGAATTTTACGGCATTGGTATGTTCTTCAAACCAATAAGAAACTGAGTTATAAATCTCTCTTCGACTCAACTCTCGACCAATACCCATCCCAAGAGTACGATAAACTGTGGTTTCATAACGCTTTAAGTCACTATCCCAAAGTGCAAAAGGACTAGACTTATCTGTTAAACCCAATTTAAAGAACAAACCATCTTCTCAAAATAATTAAAATTACACTTAAAGTCAAAAAAATAGTTTGTAATCTCTTGAACTCAGAGTCTTTTAAATCCTCATAGTAGAACTTAGAGTATTTAAAAAGCAAGATTATACATCTCAGTAAACTTATAAACAAAATCTGCAATATTTGTCCGAGACAACTCAGTTACATTTAAAGTTAGTTGTCCTCCTACTACTACTTCCAATCACAATCTCATGCGTTATAAAGGGAATATTCAAGTAGTTAGACCCAAAACTCCTTTAATAAAAATCTTTAACTGAAACTAACTCACCTTGAGTATTAGTGAATACCGCAGTGTCTAAGTCTCTGTTCTTCTGAATAGTATAGTTATCTAACCTACTCATTTTTCTCTGTATAATTGAACGTAAACCAACTTCAGACTTACGTTGATACCGAGTTTCCCTTTGCTTTTGTTTCTCTAAAAACACGGTTTTTGTTCATCTAAAATACGCTTTTTGTTTCTTGAACTCTATCTGAGCAAGTCTTTTTAAAACTAAATTCTGTAAACTGTTTCTCAAAGACTTCAGTTTGCGTGTTCTTTGGAACTCTAACATCTCATTAGGATTTTCTTTCCAAGAAGATTTAGAAACTTGGGAAGACTTCTCGGAAATCCTATTTTCATACTTATAAGGGTCAAAAGAGTTAGTATCTAGTTTTTCAGTTAATGATTTTAAGAACTCTTGCAAAACTTCATGAGTTACAACCCCTTGAGATACTCCATAAAGTGAGAAATGAGTCCAAGAAACTTAAATTAGGCACACCTTCCCACATTTTTATGCACGTAATGTTTTCTGAACTTCTCTAAAGACAAATATTTGGCGTATCCTGTCACTAAGGTTCTATAGGGTAAAAATAGAACCTCTAACTCCAATTTCAACTTGTTTTTGAAGGTTGTAAAAGCTTAGTTAAATTCTCTACAGTCATAGGATCCAACCAAGCATCTAGTGACTTCCACGTGGTTTTGCAAATCTGATTTATAATAATGCTGAGATTTTAGCATCAATCAAAACAAAACTCTTAGCAGTGTTAGAATCACCGACTAAATATAGCATATTTTTATCCTCTACGAAATTTAGCAGTCCGAATCATCACAACCAAGGAAAGCAAGTAGTTTTCAACCAACCAAGCTTTCATGAAATGTGCTGTTTCTGCTCTTCACAATAACCACAACTCAGCTTTGTCAGAATCTGTAAACTCAAACGTGTCAAGGAAGCCTTGAATTTTCAAATAAAAGTCTTTATCTGTGTGCAGCAAAAGAAACTTCTGCTTCTGGTTTGAAATGAGAACCATCAAAAGTGGTGTGATATCGAAAGCTGAGAGTACAGTTGTGAAAGGCATATCTTTGAAATCTGTAAAGTGAGCATCCAAATGGTCTACGTCTACTTTTTCTTTTTCCACATTTCTGTGAAGTCCTGCAAACTGTTTATCTAAACCCACTCGCCACTTGCGACCTAAAATAACTGGTCCATTCTTATTTTGTTTTGTCAAATCATCTAAACCTAACTTTCTTGATTTATTGTATTTATTTTACCAAAAATAAGAAGAAAAGTCAATCAATTCAAGGACTTTCTTCACATTTACTGCTAAATTCTAAGTTGGTAACTTGTTGCTGCTTGAAAAAAATTCTACGAAACCGTAGTCAGAAAGACAGAAGGATACCGAGTTGGGTAGCCAAACCTCTAAGTTGAGAGGAATAACATAATTATCAGCAAAGCGGATGAACTTGCTATAAAGTCGGTTAGCTTTTTAAGACTTGTTCTAGCGTTTGAGTTGACTCTACCACTAAGATATGATGCAACTGCTTCAACTCAGTTAAAAATTTGAGTGTATTGATTTAAGTTCAAGTCTGGGTTATCAATATCAAAAAAATATAATCTGCTCTGTAATAATCAAGTCGAAACTTCAATTTCTGAAAAGTCATAAATCTGAGGTAGGATAAACTGCTTTTAAATCTTGTAAGTCCTTTTCTCTTGTAGAGTAAAAACTTCATTATAGCAAGGTCTTCCCAAGAGAGAACATAAACAGTTAAGTTTGAATAATTCAGCTCTTTATCAAACGAAACCTCAGAAATATCTGGGACTACGAATATCTTCTCAACATCGTTTGAAAGTTGAAAATTTTGTAACTGCTCAACTGTCAAAGGTACAGAACCTATATAATCTATATCTCTAGTTTCTCTGTAGCCACCTGAAAGCAAGGATACCGCAGAACCACCTGTGACAATGATTTTAGCAAATTTATCTTGTTTTTCTAACTCCAAGTTTAACTGATTTAACTTCTCTAAAAATCTTAGTGTAAGACAACGTTTGAAAGGGTATGAACATCTTCTCCTAACTCCTTTGCGAAAGTTCTCGTAGACCAAACTCTCTTTGGTACATGAATAGAACCACTTAAAACTAACTCACAATTCTCCTCAGAATCAAGCCAATCTAAAAGCATCAAGTGTTTCTTGTTGTCTAGGTTTATCCAAAAGAAAAAAATAAAGAACTTCGTGCCTTAGAATTAAGCGCATTTTGTCAATTAAAGTTAATTTAGACATATAGAAAACCTCAACTAGTATTTAGTTTATACACTAATAGAGTTCAGCTTATGAAAGTGTCTATCCTTAAAAGTTTCTGCACCCTCATCAAAATAAGCATCAAACTGAAAAGCTATTTTTTGTAATAAATCCAACGTAACTTCATGAGTTAGTGCACTGATGTAAGTTCTTGAAGGTTTGAAGTTTAACGAATCTTGAACACTATCAAACTCAAACCTTTCTGTGTCTACATGTGAAGTTGATTCATAAAAAGTAAGAAAGAGCAAACTTTTTGCCAAGATACCGAACAAGATATTTACCAGTAATAACTTGCTTTAAATTTTCTGAATGTAATGCCTTGCTAGAATTACTCTGACGTGCTTTTTCCAAATCAACCTCTTTAATACCACCTTTAGAAGTTCAACACCACAAGAGTTTAGAAATTCTAAAAATGTTGGCTCTGGTAAAAATCCAGAGATAGAAACTTGAACACTCTTACACTAATAAATTCTCCCTTAATTGTTATTTAGTTCAATTTGCTAAAAACAGAAAAACAAACGCAAGGTTTGTTAAGTACAAAACTCAAGATTATAAAAAACTCAAGATTATAATAAGTTACGAATAAACCGATTTGAAACCGTTCTTTCCACTGTTTCTATAGACGTATCAAAAATAATGAGCTAGTTTTTGTAATAAATCAAAGCTGAAAATATCCGTAGTTAATACATAGATATAAAGTAGTTGATGAGCCTAAGTCTCCTTTCTCAGTTCCACTCCCTTCTACCGTAGAGTAAGATAGAGCAAATTCTTCACCTAGATACCAAAGTGTGTACTTATTTGAGGTTACATAAGTATGAATAGGTGTTTGTAAGTTTAAAAATCAGAATTATCAAAGGAGAAAGATTTAATAGAACTTGTAACTACTTTAGCTCCGAACTTCTCTAAAAGTTTAAATAAATCAGACCCCTGTAAGACTCAACAATAGAAATTAGTGAACGATGAAACATAAAAATCTCCAAAAATAATCAAATCAAATTTGAACCCTCTAATTTGCTCCGTATCTCATTTTAAATTTCAAAGGTCTATTTATACCTTTTTATTATTTGAGACGAAACTAGGGGCAAATTAGAACGGTTTACGAGCGTGTTAGGACAAATCTGAAAGTGAGGATACCGAGTGAGTATATTTCTCAGAAGTACATGGAGTTTCAAAAGTAAAAGTGTGACCTTCTTTCAACTTTTCTAACTTTGCGAATAGGAAACAAATCATAACCTTCTTTCTAACTTTTGCGAATAGGAAACAAATCATAACCTTCTTTGTAACCTTCACAATCGCAGTTACAATCGCAGTTACAACCACACTCACAATCACATTCATATTGTCGGTCTAACTTGTACCACAGTTCTTTGAATTTAGCTAAAGACATAAGTGAGACTGTTTGAGTAGTAAAGCCGGTGGTTTTATCGGTAGACTCAACTGTGCAGTAATGTAGTTCTCTTGGAGTATACGCAGAAACAAAAGCGAAGAAGACATTTAAAGAGAAACTGCCATCTTCAAACTTAGTATACTTAGGAACACTACTTCTCTCTGCAAAACTAATTATACTCTCTAAATCCGCAACAGAAACCTCAACAAACTCATGCGAGTTTTTGATACCGCAATCATAAAAGTCAATAAGAAAAGTACCAGTCTCATCTCTTGTTAGGGTAAGAATAATCCTCGAAATCTATAATCTCAATTATACCTTGGTTTGATGAATTGGATTGTTGACGTTCTGCTTGAAATTCTTCAAACGTACAGAAACCTTTGTAAAAAGTAGATTTAAAAATCTGATTTCTTACTACACTCTAAACCACCAATTTTATAAGTCTTGTAAGTGAAGTTATTTGCGTACTTTTTCCAAAAAGGCAATTAAAGGGTTCTTCTTAGAACCTGCAATGTAAAAATCCACCTTATTTTGTTGAGCGTAAAATAAAAGTTCTTGAATGTCGGATTGCTTTACTGTTACTGTATTCTACCATTTATACCTGCCTTACTCCACTCTATAAAAACTATTTACGACTGAACGTAAAACTTCTAAATAATTTACTAAATCTTTTCTTAAATTTTTAAAGTACGTTGATTTCTATATTTAAAATATACCAACTCTTTAAACGTTTTTCTGTGAATACCCTAGAATCAAATAAAAATAAGCTTTTCTAAGTTATCATGATAGTCAGACCACTCAATCTCCAAACTGGGGAAAACAACAATAGAATTAACTAAGGTTTCGAGTTCTGTTAAAGAAGAAACCAGCCTAGATACATCATAGTAAGGGATAATTTCTATCAAAATTATCTATCGTTTACTAACACGTTATATATTGACCAATTCAATTCTTTTGAATATCTTTTTACTGTGTAATCAACCATAATTAGATTCCCAACTTCTTTTCTAATTTTTCTTTTATTATATCAAAAGTTCTAAATTTTGTCAAATAAAAAGAGAGGATACCCCTTCAAGGGGAAACCTCTCGTGAAATTATCTATTAGAAAAATCTTTCGTACAGTTCAAAAACAAATTAGCTAACAAAAACATAATCATCATAAGTCGAGACTCTACGCTTTGCATGAATACGTTGAATCAGAGAAACTTGTGTACCGGTTAATTCAATAAGTGGCTCGTTTAGAAAGCGCCACAAAACTGAGCGGTAGAAAACATCTACATAAAACTCAGTGAAAAGTTCAAGCTCATCAACTGACTTCTTCAGCAAATTAACCCACACTTCTGCTTTTCTAAGCTCTACCTTAGACTTAGTATCTAAATAATTATTGAAATAGTGTAAAATTTGAAAAGACTTCGCTATCATAACGTTTTTCCCATGTTCTAACCCCCAATCAAAACGAACAAAAATTCGAACCTTTTAAGTTAAGTTCTTTGAACTGTTTATTCAAGTCCATAAAGGATATAGCTTTAGCTTTCTCAATAGTTTCTTTCGTGCTCAACCAGTAATAATTCAAATGCCAATTAAACTCTGAACTATAAATGCTTACATACTCTGTATAAGGTGCTGGACGTGAAAGTTCTTTAACTGTGTCCGTTAAGTCAAAGTAAACAAACCCATTTAACTTCTCAAAAATACTGTCAATTTGTTCTTGAGGTGTACCTTCTTCGAAAATCAGATAAAGGTTTTTATGAGACCAAAAAGAGTCAGGAGACAGGATACCAAGTGGGATGTTTAAGTCTTTCAGCTTTTCTTCGACTTTCTTATAAAGCAACTGTGACACTTCTTCTGTATTGAGCTTTCAATTTGAAGTATTCTCTTAGCTTTTGAAACTCTTCTTCCGTCTCATACGGAATATAGTTCCAAGGAGTTTTTACAAAGTCTGGGAGCAAGCGCAAAGTAGACCAATAATCAGAAGTGCCAAACTCCATATTTTTATCAATATAATTATTATACAAAGGGAGACCATTCTGCCCTAGAAGGTTTGAACTTATCTAAAAATGCAAAGCGTTCACTGAAAAATAACAGGTAGTTTCACTACTCTAGTTGGGTTTCTCAAGTTAACTTCTTTATACCAAACCCCAAATAAAAACTCTGGGTTTTCTTTGAGTTGGAAGTGCATCATCTCATGAGAGTATTTATTTTCAAACACAAAGTACCCTTTTGGATATTCAACATTAAACGGAGTTAACCCTAATGTCTTTAAATACTTCAAAGGTACTATCCATCATGTTTTTTTGTTTTCTTTTTGTTGCGTGTTTTCGTTTAATTCGTTTATTCATTTAATCTTTTACCTACTTTCTTACAACTGTCTCACTATAAACTAAAACAGTACCTTGAGACGGATTATCAGATAAAGAGATTGTAACTTTTCTAATAGAACCAGTTCCTTTTTCTCGGAAAAAGTCTGCATAGTTTTCCATAGCAGCTATAGCATCATCTAAACTAAACCATCGAGCCTTAATTCGTAAATTTCCACGGTCATCTATGGAGACGAGGTTTTCATAATAAACAATCGGTGTTAACGGAAAATCAACTTGAGAATTAGTTTGCTGAATCTTTTCTATCTCTTGTTCCTTTAGGTAAGCTTCTGCTTCCTCTTTTGTTTCAAAGACTTTTGAACCTACTTTTGTATTGTTTAATTTCTTCTAATTTCATTTTATTCTCCTTTAAATTACTGGATTCGCTGGGAGAGTTTCCAAAACGGAGACACCCTTGGTACTGAGTAGAAGAGTTAGTGCTTCTACCCCAACTTTTGGAATATGGGCTGAGTTCTAAATTCTCTTTGTTAAAGATATAAACTTTATCTTCTTTTTCTAAGTGCGCTTTTTGAATAGCATAGGAACTTACTTTTTCTAAACGTTCAAAGTTTAAGATTTGTACTGTGTAAGTAAAAACACCCAAGTCTTTAAGTAATTCCTCTAGTGTTTTGAGGTATTTCAATTACCACGGTGGGAGCTAAAAGTAAATTCTATTGGTTTCATTTAATTCCCTCCGTTCAAGCGTTCTTCTGAGTTTGTTAGAATTGAACCTATTGTTTGTAGTTCATCTAAAGTCATAGTTTCAAGCAAACTAAGTTTTGTTTTAACTAGAATAGTTCTCTTTAGTTTTCTTGTTAAAGCACTTATTTCAGCTTGTTCACGTGTTAAGTGTAAGCAATAGTCTTTACTATAAGCATCAGCAATCAAACCATCTTCATAACGATACCGATTTTGAGCGCTTGTAGTTACATAAGTAGTTCCTACTTTTTCAACTAATTCCTCTTTTATTTTTCCTACTGTATCTACCATATAGGCTGACGAAGCACTTTGTTCAATATAGACAGTTTGACCTACTTGAAAGTCTTGTTTTACTATATTTTGCTTGTTTTTCTAACATAATTAAGCAATCCTCTTCTAATTTATTTTCTTTATTATATCAAAATTAGATTGTTTTGTCAAATAAAAAGTGAGGTTTGACATCTACTTTCCTCACTTTAATCTAATGTTGGTATAAAGCTCAACATAAAGTACCTTCAAATTTATTTTTCCAACTCCACTGTATATTTAAAGTAAGTTTCGTCCTTGCGATTTAAAAATGACTCAGTTAATTGTGAAAGCAATTCAACGTGGTCAATCTTATAAGCATAATGTAGAAAATGCTCCAAAGTCAAATCAAACAAAACTTTGGGAACTTGATTTTCTGAGGATACTACACCTAGTACATCATGAGACCACAAGTTTAAACGTAAATCAGTCAGTTTCTCTAAGCTAATCACATAAAACATAACTTTCTCCTCCTTTAACAGTTAAAATCATAAGCCAAAAACTTCTTATTTCTCAAAGGAATATAAATTGTACCGTTGTAATAGTCATCCAAACCAGTTTGGTGGACAAAGTAGGATACTGAAGGTGAGGTTTGCTTTACAAACTCAACCCTTGTTTCAAAATCTTTGACAATCCGATAATTTCTGCAGTTGTCTACGGAACCATATTCATATTGTCCGTACCAAGTGCCTACTAAACGATTTACAAACTCGTATAAAGTAGCACACTCATTATAAATCTTGGTGTTGGTTTTGTCTGTTAAAAATGCTATACAGAGCTAAACCGTTTCCAAAAACCCTCAGAATTAAAAAGAATACCCATAATCAAAAGTACCGCCCAATTCATCTTGATTTAAGTGCAAGATAGAATACCCTCGTACCAAGTTCTTAATCTTCTTCGGAAGAATGACTCCTATCTTCTTTTTCTGTCTTTTGTTCATCTTTTGCTTGTACTACTTTCTCTATTCTTTCTTTTGCAATACTGAAATACTGCTCAGTTAGTTCCATACCGATAAAGTTACGGTTAGTATTAACACAAGCAACCCCAGTAGAACCACTTCCCATACAGTTGTCAAGAACTAAATCACCTTCATTAGTGTAGGTTTTAATCAACCACTCTAACAAAGCTACAGGTTTCTGAGGTTGGATGGTAGTTTTCTTTCTGTTGATCATAGCGAAAACTTGAACACTGAGAGGATACCGCTCTGTAGAGTCATAAGTCTCAATATTATTTGCAAAAACTCCGTAATTAGATTCCCCATTTAACGACTTCTTCGTTTGACGGTTAGCGGAATCAGACCTATTCTTCTTACTTGCAACCTTACGAGTATGACCTTTCGTCATTTGAGGATTGTAGTTAGCAACTTTCTTGTAGAACACCAAAAATATTCTCATGCGCCTTCATAGGCATTTTCTTAGCATTTAGAAAGCCTGTTGGCGCAGTCTTTTTCAAATAATCTCATATCTTAGGTGCTTGAGGTTGGATACCCTAGAATCTTATCAAAAGGAGTTTATGCAAAAAGAATAATAGCTCCACGGTCTTTGATAATGCGGTTGTATTGCTCCCACAATAACCCCAAATCAATTACACTATCCCACTTGTTTCTTGTTGTACCATAAGGTAAGTCACATAAAATCAAATCAATGCTTTTACTTGGAATATTTTTCATCAACTCTAAGCAGTCGCCTCGTCTTAAGTCTATTGAAGTCATAGTTAAGCTGCACCACCTAAATAAGCAATAGAGTCTGGCGACAAATGAGAGTGAGATAGGATTGTCAGAACAACTTCTATAACTACTCTCAAAATGTAGAGATGAGCTATCTGTGTAACTATATCGACCACCTTTGTAACCTTCAAACGGTCTTCCAGAGCTTAAATCATCAAGGGCATCTGCTAACGTTGAAATAGATACATGAGTCAGAGTCCACATCAAAATACAATGCAGGTTCAGCATAGATACCCCTCCAAGAACCGTAACCGTTCAACGGACGAACCATCAAAGGTAAAGTTGTTAAATATTTACAGTAGTTTATATCCATCTCTATCCTCATCTTTCATTGAAAACATAGTTTAATTATACTACAAAAACCACTTAAAAGTCAAAGGTTTACACAGTTAAGTCTACAAGAAATTGTGAACTGATATAATCTACAAAAGCCGTATCTACTCCAATATCTCCAACTTCGTAGCACAACTTCAATCTACTTAGAAACTTGTCTAGCTCCTCTAAAGTTGGGAACCAAAGGAAACAATTCAAACCATAGTGATTAAATAGCAAATTGACAAACAAAGTTTCAGTTCGCTTATTGCAATCGTGGAAGGTGTCATGCATGAGCACACATAAAAAATGCAAGAGTTGTTCGACTTTTATACTGTCTGTCAAATAGCTCTGAACTAAGGTAATTATCCAACTGATGTAATGCACTTCTAAATTCAATTTTTGCTTTAGTCCTTGATACCGAAGGTGGTTGGTAAGTTGAACCACTTATTACAACTTGTGTATCTTCTGAACGAAAATGACCCTCTAGTTGAGGTTTGTCAGTGACTCCATTTGAAATGATTTCATGTAAATCCTCAAAGGTATTCAAATCTACATCAGAAAGAATTGAACAAGTGTACGAAAGTCCAAGCTTCCTGCAAGTTTAGAATTTCTTTTCTCGTTTTGTACCCAAAAGGCAACCGTTCAAAGTGTGTGTTTACGATTTGTCGGACTTCTTGTTTGGTTAACACATAATCTTCAAAGACAGTCGAGTGAGCTACGATGTCTAGTAAATTATGTCCTAAATAGTCTTGGAATAAAGTAGTCATACTGTTTACCTCTTTAATCTTTATAAGTGAAATCCAAAATAACTCGATTTAAGTTTGAACTATAAACCTTCAGCTTTAAGGTGAAACTTCACTCAATAGTTGGTTGAACTCAGAAAGGTAACAGTAGCTAACATACCCATCCGTCTTCTCAAAGTTCCTTCTCTGGGAAAAATACTCAGGTAAAATAACGAAATTGGAAACCATGAGCGATACCCTGAGTGTGTAGTTGTTAACACTAGATTGTAGTTCTCATCTACTGCCAAATATAGGATTTGGTACTTGACCCCACCAATATAACGGAAACTCTTATTCAATTCTGGGTCAGATAAATAAGCTTTTAATTTCATAAGGCGTTTGAGAATAGCTCAAAGATTTCCTTCATTTTTGTCTGTTCTCTTAGGGTCTTTCCCACATTTTTTTGAAATAAATGCTAAATCGCGTTCTTCTTTCGTCTTGAATAGTTTAAACATCTGAAACTACTCCCTTAACTCATTTATTTTCTTTATTATAACAAAATAAGTTATTTTTTTGTCAAGATAAAAAGAGGTTTTCACCTCTTTTTCTGAACTATATCCTTAATTCTCTGGACAACCTGTGAAACGATAATAAATCATAGAACTCCATAACTTTGAGTCTTGGAACCCTCAACAAGATACCCTTGCTTAATATACTTCTCAGCTTTTGTTTTTGACAACTTAGGTGTTACTCTATTCCAACCACTTTGATAATTCTGAGTAACCAACAGATAACAAAAACCATTAAATAGAACTCGATCGCTTTCTGTAATTGTGTATGTTTTTACGACCAATTTTTAATTCAAACGGTTCAAATTTCATAAATCCTACCTCTTTCTGTTACTTTAAACCAACGACTTTCTTCGCCATCTTATCCACAGTTTGGTTGATTTTCAACCCTCGATGCCCTCTAACCCAAATAAAAGTCAACCTCTTCAACTCCATGTTCTTTAGCTCTTTTGCAGAATGTAAGCGTGGTATTTTCCAACTGGTTTCTTCAATGATGTTCCCCAACAAGCTTGTTCATTGACTTTTACAGATTTAGGAGCAGTCCATCTAAAGACACCCTCGTAGTCGCAAACTATGGTTACTTTACTAAGTTGGCGCTTAATTACATCTTCAATAGCCAAACCAAAACCACAAACTTCTCCTGCTACATTTCTTGAAGCTGCGAAATTAGGTTTATTATTTGCGACTGCTTGAGCATCTAATAGGGACTCCATTTTTCAAAAGCAAGCAAAAGCACCACCGTAAGTCTGAGTATCTTTATTGAAAGAACCATCAATCGAGTAAACGAAACCTTCGATACCCCAAAGGAGTGGGTCAGAGTCTTCAGCCATACGAATAGTGCCTTTTATTCCACTTTCTGAGACATAAGGAACAATTTCAGAGGTTTTCTTCGTGGACAATACTGGTTCCTCACCTCTCAAATAAGCCTCAGCTTGTTCTCTTGTAGGAAAACTCTTGAACTCAATACCTTTTTGTTCCTTTTACTACTTTCTCACAAGACGACCAATCTTCAAAGATTTGACCCGTTGTTCTTACTGCGTAATATTTCTTTTTCTTTTGTGCCATTTACAACCTCCTGTTTGTAAAACCCATAGAGAAATTAGAGAACCTGTTACAATTAAACTAAGAGCTATAAGCTCTAAATAATGAGTTAAGCCTATGTTAGTAACTATTAACAAACTTAAGCAAGACAAACCTACAAAGACTAAACTGAAAGTTAAAGGTTTAGTTGCTTGAATATCACTAAGTCTTAAATAATGTTGTAATTCTGGACTTCTCATTAGAGTAAACAAGACAGCAAACCAAGAGAACCAAAAATAAACCTAAAACAATCATTAGATACCCTCCCCTTCTAATCAGAAACCCAATGTCCTCTAACGTATCTCCAAATTAAGCAAAAAGCTAGAGTGGAAACAAGTGCGTAAATGTAACCAGAAGCATCATAAACTTTAGAAGATAACGAAGACAACACACCTAAACCTATAATAAACCCCACTCCTACTTCACTTGTGAAATTTGAAATTGCATTCAAATCACTATCTTTAAGTTTAACCCACTTACGAAAAGTAGGAACAAAGAAGGAGAGGTAAAAAAATAAAGCACGTGAAAAAAACCCAAAGACTAGCAAAACCAATGAGTAAACCTAAATTAAAAATAGTATTTAACTCTGGGTTGAAATTCATAACTACCCTTTTCTAAATCAACTCAATAGAGAGAACTACAAAATTAGGGTTGTAAACCCTCAAAATCTCGAAGAATATAGGGTTACTTTAGCGTATATAGAGCACCCTGTATAAGAACCGTCTGTAAACTCCATCAACTTTAGCATATCCCCAACTTGGAAATTTCTATCATTATAACGGACTTCGAAGGATTTTTCTTTAGAGACAACTTTCTCAAAGTAGTTAGGAGCAATTTTTAACTCATGAACCATAATCAAAATACCGACTTTCTACATCAAACAAAGAAATAGGCTGCCTTACCAAATTTATTCTTAAAATCTCTAAATCCAAAAGTACGATAACTCCTAGACCACATCTCGGCTATATCAAGCAAAATCAACAATGCAGATACCCAAAGGTGGAACGTGGAAATTTCTGAGCCATAATGAAGTTCATTACTACAACAAAATAAAAGACAGATAAAATTGTTTTTAAAACAAAACGAACTCTACTATAATATCGAAAGTACCCTTTAGTATCTGTCCAAACCATTAAAAGCCCAACATACAAAATAAAAAGAAAAGCGACAGTGGTTAAATAGACTGCCCTCAGTAATAAAAAACCAAGTAATCACTCTAATCCCTTTCTATAAACTTAACTGACTCTTTAAATTCTTTTTGGAAAAACTTTAGAAACATACAAATTAAAAAGGTTCATAAAGTCAATTTCAATATTACCGTAAAAGTCTCTTCGAACATCATCACCAAATAGTATATATGAGAAAGCAACAAAAATACACTAAAAACCGAGAATTATTAAAAAGTAACAACAATTACTAAAAAAAGTATAGACAAAAGGAACACTAGCAAATAAAGAACTTGACTTAACTAATAAGGATAGAATAAAAGTAAGATAGTAAAAGCACCTAAGAAGGAACCTACTAAAGAACTTTTTAAAAAGCATTAAATCTATGTTTTAAATAATTACTAACCATCTTAATCACACCAATCGTAAGGTTCTGCAGTATCAAATTCTGCAACCAACTGCGGATACCCTACCTCTGTTTTCACAACCCCATTTACAAATCCAAATAAGTTCAAGCGACCTTCTTCTGAATCATCAAAACCTGAAATCTTTACTTCCACAGAACTGGTTGGTGGAAATTGTAACAAATACGCAATCAATTCTGAAACGTTCATTATACTTCATCCTCCTGTTTAATCAACAAAGTTAAATACTTGTCAATAATCTCAATACACTCTTTGAAAATACGCTCATTATCCAAACTCATCGTCAAAGTTTGAGCCGTTCTGAGGATACCCATCTGCTCCTCAGACAAGTCTGCGAAGTTCTCTTTGTTCACCTCCGGTGCTAACTCTAAATACTCAGAAACACTCAGTTTAGGTGCGCACAGAGCAAGGTACTTATAAGAACCCTTAGCTTTGTTTAACCAAATACGAGCTTTCTCTAAGTCTTGGATACCGCCTTTATGTTTGTAGCAAATCACATATTCTGTAACGGTAGCAATCATGTGAGGGAAACATGAATATAAAGAAAAATCCCAAGACTCAACCTTGTTTTGAGTGTAGCAGAAGGGTTTACTAACTCTTCATTCTCAACGTACTTCTTTGTCATAATTAGTCTAAACCACCTATCTAAATTTATTTGATTATATCACAAAAACTCTTGAAAGTCAAAGGTTTGCTTAAATAGTGTATCGCTAACAGCAGATTCTTTATAAAAACCTCTAAAACGACTCTCACTCCATTTTAATTTTTAAACCTTATACTTTATCGAAACTGAATTTAAAAATTAAATCTGAGGCAATCTGAGAGGTTTTAGAGGGGTTTTTCTATTATCGTTTGTTTGCCAAATGAAAATCAATCAAATCATTCAGAGATGTGAACAAAGTTTCCTCATAAATGTAAAACTCAGCAACTGTTTCATGACTTAATTGTTCATAGAGAGAATCTAAAAAGCTTTGTTGTAGCTACATTATTATCTGTGTAAGCCTGAGATACAACAAATTTGTCAATACCGTGGATAAAAAGGTTGCGCTCAGATGAACATTCATCTACTTTTATACTTTCACGTCTGAGAAAGACAAGTTTAACTGCAAATTCTGTATCTGGAAACTTATCTGTTGGTAGCATATGTCCAATATTATTTGAGAAATAATATACTTGCGTATCATTATTAACACCACCACTTTCAACCGTTAGTAAAGTTAAACCTTCGTTCAAAAATAGTATTGGCAACTAACTCAGTTACTGTTTGGGATACAACAAAAAGTGTTCGCATTTGTTCTATTGGTTTCTAACATAATTTTTACCTCAATTTAATTCCTACTTTAGTTTAAAAAACAACCACGCCTAGATCAGACCAATAGTCCACAAAAGATTGCTGAGAGTTACCATCATACCCTAGGCGTAAAAACTTAAACCATAATTATCATCACTAGATATGTAATTAGAAATTACATCTAAATTACTTTTACAAACAATTTTAAGGCTTTTTAAGTCCTTACTGAAAGGGTAAAAACAAAGAATGCCCATCTACAGTAACTTGCCAACCCCAACCGAAAAGGGGTTTCATTATAGGTATATTTAATGTCAAAATCCTTTACAGTTAAAAGTCTTGTTAAATTACCTTTTTACACAGCAACCCAAAAAGTTCTTTAAAAGTCTTTTACATGTTCCACAGAACTTTGTGTTGAGTTAAAAGATAAGGATTCTTTAAATAAATATAATAACCCGTATCTGACTTATAAAGACCCTAACAATAGGTTGAATATGTTTTGGTAATTTTTGTAGTAACTCTGAATCTAGCAACATAGTTTAAACCTCAATTCTTTAATTACTTTTATTATACTAAAATACGTTTTATTTGTCAAGTAGGAACCCTAACAAATAAAACGTCAAAATCAAAAATCAATCTTCAATGTTATAAATAATATAAGCATTGATGTAACCTTGCTCACCCTCATATCGATTAGGTGTGTAAACTATTGAAGACTCGATAAGTCTGGGATACACCTCTATCTTGGATGTCTTGAAGAGCCTCATCTAAATACTCTGCTAAACGATCTGAAGCTTTAGCTGAAATGTGTTTTGTTCTGTACTTCAACTGAAAAACCTTCCTTACTACTTTACTGACCCTCAGAGTGATTGACTTTAGATTTAAAATCTTTATAACCCGCTAAAGACCTCAAATTAGCGACGCAAGAGTGAAACAACTCGAGCTCTTTTTCTCTATCAATACCCCACGAAGTTACTAACTCAGGAATAAGGAAAGAATCTTTCCCACGAACATGTCGCCCCAAAATGCGCTCGATAATACCCCAATTAGGTAAGTCGAGTTTTTCTAAGCCACTTTCTAAATCAGAAAATAGCTCAGCAATTTCTCTACGAGTGAGGTTGCGAGTATCCTCTTTAAGTTGAAGCCACCTAAACAAATCATGTTCCCAAACTTATAATGCTTAAAAGACTCAATTTCTCGTATGACGTGTTTTAAACCACTTGTAACCATATCGCTTGGCATCGGATTACCATTCAGCGCTTCACCTAAAGATAAAGCACGCTCGTAGAAGAATGTAGACCTTCTCTCTAAATAATAACGAAAACGATAAATAGCGTCAACCCAATGACTCTTATTTAAAAGAGCTAACCCAACTTCGATACCCATTAGGGCATATAGGGCATAATCTACATAAGATTAACTCCCATATAATTGTGTATAAACAATCCACAGAGCATCAACAAAACTAGAATCATAATCGCTTGTAAACCTAACAAACGACCCACAAATCTAAAAACTTCAACAAACGGTGAAAGAAAATAACGTAAAGCGTTTAAAATATAAAACAAGAAAGTTTGTGTTGAACTTAAAGGTCGAACTTCCGATTTATAAACCTCAGCTAAATTAAAACTAGAAGCCCTCATCTGGTAGGTAAAACTTAAGTCTTCCCTTAGAGTCACCTATAGGTAAGTTAAAAGAAAATACTGAACCAAAGATACCGAAAGAGCTATAGTTAGAAGCGTAATAATAACGGTCTTCATAGTCCAAAAAGTAAGTAGGTTGAACTACTTTAGGAAAGAAAAAACGTCACTTTTGAGGTTTAGCACCTCTATAATAACGATCCTTTAAAGAAACCTCAGTCGAAACTCGACTTAACGTGTATAGTTTTGAATTATCCATGATAATTCCTCCTTAATTAAAAATGTTATTTTTAAACTAAGGTTTAGTGTGAATAGAATAAAATAGAATAAAATAAACTAAACTTAGCTTAAGTGAGACCTACAACCTAATTAGGGTTATAAGCCGGTTAAACCAACTTTTGCAAAAACACCCTCAACCAAAAGTTGAGGATGCTTATCGAGGGAATATAAACCAAAAAGGAATGATATTCCCCAACGCTCATTAGAACTAATTACTCTTTATCAATATTCTAGCAAAAAGTTCAGAAGTTTGTCAAGATAAAAACTTAACCTTTGTTGATATAACAGATACCATTTTGCCCCAACAAACTCACAGTAATCTTTGTTAGCAGTCCAACGATAAACTTTAGACTCAATGAAAGCTGGAACAGTCTTATTAGTCCCTGCCCTAAAGATAATTGCTAGTTATTACACTGAAGTCGTGCTCCTCATCGTAAGCATATCCCACTTCACAATCTGTTTACCATTACCAGCATAGATTATAGTACCTTCAATTCTTAGTACGCACTCACCATTACTGAGGAAGAAATTTACCGCTCCGGAACATTTCCAAACAAATCGTTTCCAAAAAGAAATGTATAAATCTTCGTTATAATAAGGTCTCATTAAAAAGAAACAAGAGGACTTTAATAGTTGGATAGCCAACTTTCTAATTCTTAGAAAAAGCTTCTTGTTTGTATTTGTAGTGAGGTTTTACTACTGTTTTTACAATTTCACATTGATTATTTAACATATTACCAACCATTACCGAATTTCTCTTACTTCAAGCGCTAAATTACGATTCAATCGAAAATTCTTTTGAGCTTGCGCTTCTGCGCTTGCTTTCATCTTCCAAAAACGAATGGAATGTAAACTGCGAGTGAACTCAATATCATATTGTTTTTGTTTTGCGATTGTGCTGCAAGTAAGAAACGTATTGGTCAGAACTAGGATGGTATAAAGCGAATCTGCGCATTGATGTAGAGTCCCCCTCAACTAAAGATAAATTACTAGCAGCCCAAGTCCAAGTGTTCTCTTCAACAGTATAACACTCTGGTGCATCTCTATAACCCTCAAAGCTTCTTCATCTATAACTGGGTACTCCTCAGATACAATCCCTGAGATTGTAACTACTTGCCCTACATACGCATCCATATCATCAACTCAACCCCAAGGATAATCTTCTTTTCAATATCAGATACCGGATTGATTTTTAACTTTTTGACCTACTTTAAATTTTCTAACCATAACTCACAATCCCTCTTATACTAAACGTTCATAAGAAGTTAATTCTTGTCGGTCAGTATAATTGTCCTTTAGAATATAACCTCGATTAACTGCTTGTTTTAATAGAGAAGTTAAATCTGACTTCTTCTTAACATCAATCGTGTAAGCTGGCCCTATCTCCCAACCTGAACCCGTTTGACCTTGAATTGCAAACTGACGACCGTCTTTGAGAGTTACAAACTGTACAAACTCCCAACCCCACGTTGTTTTAAATGTTAATGCAATGTTGTTCATATTTTTACCTACTTTCTAAGGCTTAATCCCAAGGCATTGTTTGACCAATAGCTCTCAACTCATCATAATGTGCAGAACCATTAACTTCTACATAACCATAAGTCAATAAGTCTCTTAAAACCCACTTCAAATCTGACTTCTTCGCTACTGCGATGTCAGTCAAAGCAGAAATTGGAGCGCCTATACCATAAGTGCTACCTGTAATCGCTAGTTTGCGACCGTCTGGAAGAATGACTGCTTGGATATAATCATCTTTGTACTTTAATCGAATTCCACGTGTTGAAATTGTTTGATTTTCCACTGTTTTTACCTCACTAGCTTTAAACTAACCAAGTACGAACTTGGTTTTTGAACACTGTCAAATAGTGTTTGACATACAGAATCAGACGGAATAAATTTAATCATTTGAACTAAAAAGTTATCAATAGCCAATTTGTCAGTTAAAGCAAAGACTTGCGAATAACCTAACTCAATACTATCACTATAGTGAATACCGACATATTTCACACCATCTGTGGTACCAAAATAAAAATCTAATTTAAAGAGTGGATTACCTTCTTTATCTACTAAATACACTAAGACTGCATTACTCTCAGTAACTCTGAGGTGAACAAAGGTCTGCCGTGTCAACATATCAGTAGTGCCCGTAGGTTTTGATTGTATTGTGCTCTAGTCCAGACTGATACCGTAGAATAAATGCTCTCAACTCTTGATATAGAGACTCTTTTATTGAACTTTTGAAAACCATAAATTTATACTCCAAATACAGCCGTATACTCTAAAATTCTATCTCTTTGTTGAGCAACTGACATAGTTAAATACCCATGAACACCTACAAATTGAGAGTACGCATAATCTAAATCACTTGCTCTCTTCAAATCTACCTCTGCAATAGGCTCCAAAAGGACACCCTCTTTACTATTTCCATGAATGAGAATGCCCATACCATCAGGTAAAATAACAGGTTGAACATAATCATAACTACCATCTGACTTCTTGTACTGAAGTCGCACACCTCTTGAACCTTTAAACATAGCAAATCACCCCTCTACCTAATCTCCCCAATAAACAAAAACTTCTTAAATTTAGATATAACGCATCTCTAAAAGCTACTACACGACTTTGACTTGAAATACCGAGAATTAAATCTACTAAACTTGTTTTGACCTCACTCATAGGTATATCTACTTTTTCGGCTTGTTTTGGTTTTATCCACATAGTAAAGATGAACCCAGGACTATTCTCCCTCATGTATACTTGAATTGTAAAAGGTTGAAGAGCTTGGTTGTCCAATGTAACTAAATCCATATACAAAAGCGTTTTCGCTTTGTGAAGTTCGATAAGTTAACCTTAAACGAGCAGAACCTTTAACAAGTCTCTGAATATCGTCTGGGAGACCATGTTTTGCCATAGATTGACAAACTGTAAATAGCTCATCTAGAGAACCTGTCTCTCTTTTGTTTTTAAATAAAACTTCCATGTTAAATCCTCTCTAACAATAATCTTGTATTGCAGTTAAACCTAACCAATAAGCTAAAACTCGGTCTTTCTTACGAATATAAGGTAACAACTGTTTGGTGAACATAGTTGGACTCATTTGTAAATCATCCCAATCACAACGAAGACTGAAAGACTTACCAAACCAAATTTCTCCAGTTTCTTTTAAACGGACGACTTTGCAAGTTCTACAACTTGTCTACTACCACAAACTTATCAACTTTTGATATTGTGGTAGTCAACCCCAGTAGTGTCTTGTAAGGTAAAGGAAATAGTTCTTTCAGAGCAACCTACCCAAATGAGGTATTCACCCCCAGAGGAGAGGGATATCCCGTAGGAAATTTACCCATAGGATAAGTAGACTGACCCTCTAAATACTTCAAGAAGAAATTTAGTTTCTCTACTACCAACTCTTCGAGTTGGTCTCTTTTTAAACCTTTGTATTTACTCAAATCGTGCCTCCTCAACTACATCAAAAACCGAAACCAGAAGAACGAACACCTAAATTTAAGCACTCAACTTGTTTTAAGGGTTGCTACATTTTCAACTAGAGAAGTTAAAATATGGTTTAAATCATAATCAAGTAAATTGGGAGATAATACTCATTGGAAACACGATTTTCGTTTTCCTGTTTTTAGAATTACAGGAAACACTCTCAAAAAGTACCTCTATCCAACTCTTTGTCGAAATAAATCAGTATTTCATGAATCAAGTCGGTGTCTAAATTTGTCTCAACTGTGTTTTTCAAAAGTCTTAATCTAAATACAGAGTCTTTTAATAGAACTTGAGTTTTTATACCGTGGAGAAACTTGGGATACCGAACTTGTAGGTTGAATTTCAGTACCACTTATAAGTAACTTAAACCCTTGGTATAAATAAGCCCAAAGTTCTGTTATCTGTTTGTTAGTTAGTCTGTTCATTTTACTAAAAACCTCAATTATATCTTTTCTTAGTTTAGTCATCACCGTAGTCTTTAAAATCAAACCCATACATTTTTATCGATTACATCTTTCTTAGTTTTAAAATCTCTGTAATAACACGTAATTTTCTTACCTCTATTAGTTACATTGATAAATCTATATTTACTTAAGTCCAACGTATCTATGTATAACAACAAATGGTTTAAGTAATTCTCAATAAAGCCATACAAAAATCTTGTTTACTAGCTTTAATATTGATAATCAAATAACCATTGTGAATATCATGGTATTGATTATCCGCAGAATGATTAGACAAGCGTAATTGGTAATAGTCGTAGTTTTTATACGCACTATCTAAATGACTTGAGATAGACCAACCATCTTGTGCTAATAAGTCGAAAGACTGCTCCAAATCACCCATAGCTTGAGCGTACTCCCTACGCTGTTTGTCACTACGATTAAAGCTACGCTTTCTGTAAGCATTGTAGCTACTTTTTCCGTAAGCCATATTTACCTCCAAAATTTAAACTTAATCTTCCAAGGCACTCAAGAAACAAGCTACTTGGAAATCCGTGAAATCGACTCCACCAAAAGCTCGAAACCACGTGTAAATTGTGGAGTTCCTTTTGCGCTATATTGAGCGATGTGTTCTAAAGTCTTAAGAGGTAAAGAGCTGAAAGTTCCATAGGTACTACCTGAGAAAAAGACATCTAAATTGTCGGATACCGAAATATGTAACTCATGAACTCTTTTACCTGACCGCTTACTTTTCCAACGAAAGATAAATCAAATCTTTGGCTAACTCTACATAGACTAAATATTTAGCGGAAGTCTCAATCGTTTCTGCACTATATTCATCCGTTAAACCAATAACCTTATCAAAGGTCTTTTCCAAGACTTGTTGGAGTTCTTTTCGTTTGTTTTTTATCATTTCCTTACTCACTTTCTAAAGCCAATTTAATCTGCTCTGCAATCCTTGATACCACTGGTACCGCAACACTATTTCCTGCTTGTTTATATAAGTGGCTATGTGCCATCTTCTCTGGGAACCTGTAAGTCCGAGGGAAGCCTTGAGTGTTGAAACATTCTCTTGGAGTCATCTTTCTGATTTCTCCACTCTCAGTTAAAATCATAGGAACATTATTACCACCTGTACCCATAGAAGCTAATAAAGTAGGTACCACACCACTTTTGTTTTCTCTGATTGTATTTCCTCTACGGTACTCATAAATGCTACCTACAGACACAATATTGTCTCTTAACAAAGGATAATAATGCTTATCTTCTCTGTAGTAATACTGCTCTTCTACTTTACCTTTAAAGTCAATAACATCAAACACACTCTTTTGTAAGTTCAACCTTTTCTGGGAACTGAAAACGCTCAGATACAGACTTATCCTTAAACCCTACGATATAAATACGCTCTCTTCCTTGAGGAATATTTCCGTATTCAGCAGCGTTCATAACTTGATATTTTACAAAGTAACCTAACTCCTCTAAAGTCTGTAAAATCACTTTTAAAGTGTTTCCCTTGTCATGACGAGCTAGGGTTCTTTACATTTTCTAAGAAAATAGCTCTAGGTTTCTTATCTTCTATAATGCGAGCTAGTTCAAAGAACAAAGTTCCTCGACCTTTTTCATCACGAAAACCTTGTCGATACCCCTCTATGGAAAAAGCTTGGCAAGGGAAACCTCCAACAATAACATCTACACTAGGGATTTCAGAAACAGAAACCTCTTGGATATCTCTAGGGTCTAACTTAACATGAGGTGTTGACTTCCTACTCCTGAAAAGGCTTCGAATACATTCAAATGCACCATTTCTTAGCTTAACTCCTTTGTAAACATCCCTCGTACCCCATCAAATCGACTGCCAACATTAGGATACACTGCTACTAAGACTGTAGTCTCTTTCAGTTCATCAATAGGAAAACCTTTATCTCGTAGCTTATCGTAAGTACCAAAAGCTACTCGATCTACAACCGTGAACTCAAACCCTTCTTCATCACCCTCCATAGGAGAGAATATCAATGTGTACTTCATAACCTTCCCCTTCTAAATGTGAATTTGGAACTTAAGAGCTTCAACAGTTAAAAGCGCCAAATCTATTGGTGGAATTACATAATCTGCACCATATTCTGAGGGTTCCAACAGTCGATAAGGTTTTCTTCTGTGTTGAGGGTTATTCATTACCAAAAAAGCACCATTTAAGTTCATAGCTCTATATCTATCTTTAAACTGCTGACCTTCTTCCTCAGTCAAACCATGTCTCATCAAAACAGAAACCATCTGCTCAACCTTTTCAGTAGGTTCTTCAATCTTTACAAACCAATCTTTTGCCATAAGAGTGGAGACAACCCTTCAGTTGAAAAGATACATCTGCTAGACTAGGTAATGTATATCGATCTACTTGGCGCTTGTACGGAAGTACAGGATACCGCTTACCAGTTGGTTTATGCTCATAAAAGACCTCGCAAGGTTCATATCGAAACTCTTTGAAATCCTCTTCCTCAGCAACTTTCTGTAATAAGTCAACCAAGCGTTTTGGTTTTCTAAAGAAACCTTTCATACAAGGAATGGTGTCAGAACTATCTCCTCGGATAATCTTAGTTGCTAACAAAGTATTGTAATCAGCAAAACCACCTAACTTCTTAACTGAGGTTTTACGCTCTAAAATACGCTTATAAGTGCATGGAGTGATTTGCTCGTAGTTGTTCAACTCCGGATACCCTTGTTCTGCAAAGGTTTGAGTTGCTGGGTACATATAAACCGATACTTGTTCATCTACTAAAGGAATCATATCCAAATCCCCAGTCAACACACAAATAGGGTTGTTTGGGTATTGTACCTTAACTACTCGGACTGCTTCTGCAATCAAATCATCTGCTTCATAATTGTCTTTCTTTAAAACGCAAACACCAATCTTCTTCAACAAAGTTAAACATAACTCTGCCGAACTCCACCAATCTGGCGCTAGTTTAGGACGACCTGACTTATAAGTGCCACCTTTACCCTCACGTTTCAATAAATCTGTAATGTACTCTTTGCGAGACCAAATCTTAGAGTCTGCACAAATAACCATAGGGTTATATCCTGCTCCTGAAAGTCTGTTCGCAAAGAACTTCAACATAGCAGACAATACCGTAGTGTCTACTACGACATTTTCAGTGTACACAGACCCCATCGAGTCTACTCGCTCTACTGCAACATCAGCAGTTAAAGTCACATTTTTGGCACGCATTCCTTGGAAATATTTATGAACTAAGTGGTTAAAATCCACCACCCAGACAATTTTTGACATATCTAAATTTTGCATAATCTATCTAATCGTTCTAAAATGCCTTTCTTTCTTGTTCAGTAAGAACAATTATAACACAAAATGAACAATTTTTGCAAGTCAGATATCGATATATGACTGAGGTACAAAAGAAAACTACGAAACTGAGTCGTAGTTTTATGTTTTATTCTAATCAGACCATCGTACAGCCCACACATAAGGCTCTGTTTCTTGTAAAGAAGCAAGACTTAAAATGATTTAAAGTCGCTCTCAAATTACTATTAGGGAAGAAACTTGTAAGGATTTTTAGTTAAACTTATTAAAATCGAAGCATTTTTCTTCGATAAGCTCCGCTCCTTCTCATCCAAAGCTACCCCAAAAGGTTGAGCACCAAAAATCAGATGAGGTATAAAACCCTAAGTGGTTCATTTTCAAATAATGGTTGGCGAATAGTACCCTAAACGATGCCAACTTAAATAATGAATATCAATATTACCAAGTTTTTAGCACCATCCGAATAAATGATTAACTCAAAAATCTTGAGGGTTGTACAGTTGGACTAACTACTTCTTCAAATGAATTTATTCTCTTAATTATCTTAATGATAGTATTAACCAAAGACACAAAAAGCTATCTTTCTTATATTTGTAATACGGTTTTGTAATATAAGTCACGGTAATTCTCTTTCTAATTATCGTTTAATTTTTGTTCTTACGCACAAACTTATCAATAGCTCGAATTGTTTTCGAGTGAAATTCTTCTACGCTATCATAAGAAAATCATCAACTCCTCAATAGGATCTTCATGATTTTCTCTACTCTCAGCACCCCAATAAACATAACTTGTAAAGTAACTCCAAGTTCAGGATATCCCATTCTCAGATTGGTCAATCACTTCCCTTCAATCCAAAAGCCTTTATAGTAAAAATTAAACATAAACACAATCAACCTCACTTATAAATGTATTCCATTGGTTTTGTAGTAGTCAGACCACAAGTTTAAAGAAACTAAAGCAACCCTCCAAGTCATTCAAGAACTGTAACTGCAGGTCTTCTGGTATTTTACTAGCTAAATAGTCAGCAAGTTTAAAATCTAATTCATACCCCGTAAATTTAGCCAAGTAACCAAAAATCATTTGAAAGTTCAAACTCCAAAGTCATGCGCTTATGTTCTGGGATAGGTTTAATTTGAAAAAAACATAACAGTTACTACCTTCAAATTCAACCCTAAAACTCAAATAATTCTTAAAAAGAGTCAACTTAGACCTATCCGTTTCAGAGGTATTCGACTCACTATCTGTCCAACGAGAAGAATGTAAACCCCTTTCATATAAATCAGTTAAACGAGAAAACATATGGTAAATTCTTTGTGTAAATCCTTAATAATTCTTGAGTTTTTAGATTGTGGAAGTATCCTTACTATAGTCAGAAACCAAAGGGTCTAAACGATACCCAAATTGAGTAGACCAATCTCTATCAAGAACTACACTAGGTGTAAGTTTAGATAATAGTTCTATATAGTTTTTGTGTAGCTGAGAAACTAAGGATTCAATATATTCGTTGTCCTTTGAAGTAACTACTATCATCTCATCAAAAACAGGTTTTGAATATCGATACGGAGTCACACAAACTTCAATCTCTTCTAAGGTTATATGTGAAAGCTCAATGTAAAATAGAGAGAACCAGACGAGACGATAAGCAGTTAAGTAAAACCCTCTATTCTCAGAAGTTACCATTACATTTTCAAACGTAAATTTTTGTAGGTATAACAGAACCCACTTCATCCCAAGTTTTCACTAGAGCCTTTAAAATAAACATCACTTGTTGAGTCGGTAGAAGTTTATTCCAATTTTCCATAATTTGTTTTATCCTCTTCAATTTATTTTCTTTATTATATCAAAATCCATTAAACTTGTCAAATAAAAATCAAGGGAAATTAAGAGCGTTTGAGGATACCACTAAAAGAAAAAGGAGCGAAGGCTCCTTTGTTTAGTAGAAAATAACTATAAACTTTATCTAAAAACCTCAGTTTGGTCTTTAAAGAAAAATGTAGTTAAGGTTTAAGAAGTTAAAAATATAATTCAACTCAGCAACATGAGGTTCTAAACTATGCAAGAAATAAAGTAATTTCTTTAGAGTAAACCTTGTTTGGAGTCATGAAACTCTCTTGTGAAACTAATAAGGACAAGAATTGTTCAAACATCTCTACAGTGCGTTCAACATCTGCACTAGGAGTTAGTACGGATTGTGATTCTAAAAGGTTACGGAAAGCGCTAGAATCCAATTTGAAATGGTTTCGATTGTAACCTGAACCTAATTCCATAAAAATCAAATCTAAATAAAATCCGAACCACTCATAGGTTTTAGTTAAAAAGTTGATGACTGAAGGGTAGAAGAATCTAAACCCTTATCTTCAACATAACGTAAATCCACCAAATTAGGGTTTGAATCAACAGAACTAATATCTCTTACACTTTCAAGAAATAAAGTAGCATCTACAATCAATTTCTCTAACGCGGTTTTCGCACGTAAAACCCCATAATCAACTCCTGTTAAATAACGTCTTCGAGGATATACATAACCCAATTTAAAGATGGTTATTGAGGCTTCAGCCATCCCATGAATAATAGAATATTGGTGTTCTTTTCTAAAAATTCTCAAAAATAAAAAGAACTAAGCGTTTGAAGGTTGAGATACCCTGTTGGATCATAGCGCCATTGAGCCACTACCTTATTTCTTAGATAATAAGTAAAGGTTAAAAATAGGTTATCTGGGTTAAAAATAACCAAATAAATCAGTTTGCATCTAGATGCACGGAAAATAACTTGGCATTGTCTCTAATAAAAGGGTTTTCCACTATTTCTATGAAAATGAACATCCATGTAAGGAAATGGATAATTTTTCTCGTTCAGCTTGTGTATCCATTACTAGAGCTAAATTCCCAAGCGCGAGGAGTTGGGGGAATGCCCCTGTTCCTTCGCTATATCATAAAAAGTTAAAAATAGCTAAAAGCAGCTCGTTGCTCTAAAGGTAATTCATCAAATAAAAATTCTTCCATACCGAAACCTCAATCTTTCAAATCCAACAAAGTAGTTGCAACTCCCTAAATAATAAGAGTATTCACTAAATAAACCTTGTTGTTTGAAACCATCAGACAAACCTTGAAGTATTACCTCAACGGTTTGCTCTGGGAAGATTGTTTGCTAATTTCAAATAGTCATCAAAAGTAGCATTAGGTTTGTTTAACTCAAGTGTATCACGTGCAACACCTCTAAAATAATTTTCTACGGAAATATAACAATACCCTTGGGGGTTATATTGCATGAGAAAAATTAGCATGAGCCTAATCACTACCTTTTCTCCAAACATAAAAGTTTAAGTTATGAGGATTAACATGGAGACTGTACTTAGCAGTATCTAAAATACAATTAGAGTTGGATTCCCAGTTAGTCATCCAATTTTCATAAACCTTCTCCAGTTGCCATAAGAGCAAGTGCTAGTTGAGTTCTATTATCTAAGTCTTTTAAAACATCAAACAACCCTCCCCTACTTCACATACCCTAAACTAGTATATGTAGACCAAGACCAACTTTTGTAATCAATAACTCAAACTCCTTGACAAAAATCTAGTATATCTTCTCTAGGAAATAAACCTGATAGTCTATCTGCATCTTCATAGAACATACCGTAATCTGTAAAGCGACCTAAAACCCCTTTATCATTCGTTAAACTATAGCTATATTGGTCTTTTCACCCTACTGTTTTAGACATGTTGAAAGTGTAGAATTGACCTGACTCAGTTGAAACTTGATAGCACAAACCACTAACAGTTATATCTAAACTACTCTTTTGAAGTCTCTACAGAGTAAGATTTATTAGTCAACATAGAATGTAATAAAAGAGTCTTATAGAAATCAGAAACCCGAAGAAATGTAGTTCTTAACTCTTTTCTTGCATCTACTTTATCTGCAGTGTTGTCGTTTTGCTAATTGTTTAGCAGTTGGAAGAAATTGCAAGAATTAGATAAAGAAATGGTTAAATGTTTGAGACCATGTGTTTTCTTTACTAAAAAAATAAATAATAGGTTGTTTACAAATGGAGCTAAGTAGTCAGACGGTAGGTCTGAGGCTAACTTTTCAAAAATCACTATGTGCAGCGAAGACACCTCGTGTGACACTCTCAAACTGTGGATTGTTCCTAACATAAGGAGTTACTGCAAAAACTAAGTTATTGTCTTTATTGAACGTAAAACTAAAAAGTGTACCACGTTAAATAGTTTTGTCTTAGCACATTTACAAAACAACCTTGGCTATCTATGTTCAAAATCAACGTATCAGTGTTTAATTCAACCGTGGCAGGTCCATTTAGTTCTTTTCGTAACTTCTCCCATGTATCAACTAAAGCAGTTGCTACTAAGGCAAAACGTTGTTCTTTTGTGAATTGTTTCAAATTTATCATATCCTATACCCTCAATACAATCTAAGTAATTTCACTTACGTTTAGTTCCATCAATCCCTCAAAAACTTTATATTGTTCAAAATCAATAGTTAGTTCATAGTAAGACCTATCTCTAAAACCCGCTTCTTTTCCAAAGACTTCAATTCAGAATACAAACTAAGTTGTAAATCAGTTAATGACTCATACAACTTATTTCGCTGAGAATTGCTAATAGAATAAAAAGAACTTATGAGTAAAGTCATCTCAATCTGAATTAAATTCTCCAATCCATTCCTCTTTTAGTTCAAATTCTACCTTACCTCTACAATAAGAGCGAAAAACTACTGAAAACACCAAATCTGAAAAGAATTCCATTATCTTCTTTAGTTAGGGCTAGTAATAGATAGGGTAGAACTAGGTAAACCCCTATCTCTATAGGTAATCAAATTGAACGTATTAGAGCTAATCTCACAAGAGTAGTCTGAAGTCTCAGCTTTGTAATCAAGAATCTTGAAAGGAATAAGGTCAATCCAAGTATCTACAACTAATTTCAATCGTTGGTACAAATTCGTTAAATCAAGTTGTTTAGTTACCATTTGAAATCTTCTTTCTATATTCAACTTCTTTATCTAACTGAGTTAAGGTATCTCTCAAAAATCATCTCTAAAGCAAAACGTTGAGATTCGTTTAACTGAGCAACGATTTCTGAAACGTATGGATACCACATGGACGAATCCGTACCTAAACTATCACGTCGAAAATCCAATAAAAGTTTCCCTCTACCAAAGAAAGCTACATTAGACTTAATATCAAAATCAGCAACCCCTGTTAACCCAGTATTCATAAGAAGGACTAGGAGAGTTTACCATAAACGAAATATTCACACTCGGATAGCGATTACCTCTAAGTGCAGTAACGACAAGAGTAGTTTTGTTAATATAAACTTCATACGAAGGTGTTTCACCCTCAATATTGAAAGAAACAAATCTACGACCCTCCAACCAACGATACAGAACCTTTTGAAACAATGAGTGAATTTTAACTACTTCTACTTCTGAGTGAACCATCTTTTTTTACCTCTCAATCCAATCATTTAAAACCGCAAACCTGTGCTGATACCCTTGAAATTGTGAATCTAAACCAATCAAACTAAAGAAGAAAGGCAAAGAACGCAAAATCGGTACATAAGCTGACTGCGGTACAGCACTTAACAATACTCTAAAATCTTCAACAGAAAAAAGCTACACCTTCAAGCATTTTAGTGTCTACTAATTTACCACGAGAGAAAGTTTGAACCATTAGTTTCAACTCTAAGCCATTATCTGCAATCGTAAAATATAAAAGAAAACAAAATGGATGACCGTTTTGTCTTAAAATAGTATAGCTAAATGTATTAGAGGTACAAAACCACTCAACTCCTACTTGTTTTAAAACCCTCAGAACTAATATCTTGCAAATAACGACTATTATCAAACCAAACTTGAAAAAGCAGAACGCATTGCAAGTAATACTTGTAAGTTCTCTGAGAGTTCGTTTACATATTGAGCGACCATAAAATAATTCTCCTTTATTTTTGTTAAATATATTATAACAAATGAACTATAGTTTTTGCAAGTGGAAAATTTTACTATTTAGTTTAAATTGGAAAACAAAGTCAACTAGAGGATACCACGAGGCAGTTTAAACACAAAAAAGCACATTAGACCATTTCGCTTTCTTTCTTTGAATTATGAGGTTGAAAACCACTCAACTCTACATGGGAAGTTAGTCCCTTTCAACGGTGATAGTGAACTTTCGACCGTTCAGATCAAGAGGTAAAACCGCACCCTCTTTGTTCTTATCGCTTGCTAAATCCAAGAGAATTTCCAAGACTTGTTTTCCAATTAGAAGTTGCGTTTCTAAAACATTTGAATCTGTGTTAGTCATTAGAATCTTCTTCTTTCTTTGAATTACCTAACAAACGTGTTGCACTTGCAAAATGCAAGTCGAGAAAGTTACGAACATCTTCACTTTTTTCCATCAAAGCAAGCATGTCTTCTTCATCTTTAGGTAGTTTCTCAACAATTTGACCAATATAAGTCATAACTGTGTTTTTCACAATGTCATCAGCGTTCAAACCTAACTGTTCAAAAGTTTCCTTAGTCCCAAGGATACGAGTAATAGCAGTAACCATCGTATCAAGTGTTACATAGACTGAATCATTGCGAACATGAGACTCACGGATTGAACTAAAGCCTACTTTATCCTCTTGTTCAAATGTAGCGAGAGAAACGAAAGACATAGGTTCTAAAGTTTCAGCATCTCTAGCTTCCCAAAAATCTTTCTGTGCTTGCAAATCCATTGATGCGCTTGTTTTAGTTGACATAATTATCTAACTCCTTAAAATTTAAGTTTAGTTTATTATACCACAAATAAGAGGTTAAGTCAATAGAAAAACCACTACTGTGGTTCTTCTATGTCGTTTAATTAGTGTGTTCGTTTTTCTTTTTCGGTCTAGCAAGCACCAGTTCTTTAATCTCTTAACAAAATTAAAGTTTCCAACTAAAGTTGTTTTCACCTTACTCTTGTGCAGTACACTGCACAAGAATCGGAGTTGGGGCGACTGGGACTACCCTCTATACAATCCAAGACTTAGTTAGTCTCATCATGTTTTTACTTTTATGACTCTAAATGAATTGAACTACTTTAGGATTTACCATATATTGAACTAACGTTTGGTATAGTTCATCAGTATACAAACCTAATTTGGTTAAATACTTGCGACCAATATTTAAAGAACCATTAACATCAGCATTGATAAGGATACCACTTGAAGTTTTAAACAAACCACGTTTAACGCGTTTTCCTTTATACTTTTCATGATGCTCTACAGACTCTTTATCTAAGAAACTACACTTACTGGTATGAGCTTCTTCGGTTACAATAAAGCGAATACCTTTAAGTTGACACTTATACTGTAACTGGAGCAATTAGTTGTGTAAACGGAATTTGAACGAAGTTTTGATTTGTTACTTTACCTAAGTTAATGTCTTGTTTCTGCCCAACATTGTGTCCGAAAAATGACGGTATCAATATTGTGCGAAGTCTAAATGATTCACTAACTGAGTAGTTATTTATGTAACATATCTGTTATTCTTCTTTCTCGTTTACTGTAAACAGACTGCAAAAGAGGAGATGTGTATAACCCTTGAACACTCAATTTACTTTTTAAATTAGCTATCTCTTTATTAGCTAACTGATTTATTGCTTTTAACGGTTTACCATTTATTAAAAATAGGGTTAAAAACAATTACTTGTAACTGTCATTAAATTATTTAAACCCGGATCGATAAAAAGCTACTCTTTTTAGGTAACTCAGAGCGCAAAGGTTTACTTACAACCTTATAAAAATTTCAATCACATAATGGTTCCCTTTAGGTACGATACGAGCGCCTTGTATATCTTCTCTTGGTATATTTGTCTTAATAACGATTGAGGTTTTTAGAGTTTAACATAACCTTCAACTTTTTAAACTCAAAGGCATCTTTTGGGTAAGGCACTGTACATCTACCTTCAGTTTTATCTAAATATTTAGGGGAGTCTAACTTTTGAGAGTAACCATCTGTGGTTTTCTTCTTAACTAAAGCAAAATAAGACTTAAAATTCTTATCTACCAACCTTTGAACCATCTTCGAAACTTTAGCAGGTAAAGCTCTATAATCTGGTTGATTAATGTGAGTAAACTCTCATTTACTGCGAAATAGTTCTGAAAGTCAGAAGCAAATAAACTCCGTCTTTGATAATACAAAGTAGAATTATATAAATTCTTTGCAAGAGAAGATAAATTATCACACTCTGAAAAATAAAGGATTATCAGGTTTTTACAATATAGCGCTCACATAAAATCAAAATATCACTCACTTTGAATCTCCTTTTTAATCTTATGTCTTAAACCATCTAGTTTACCTGAAAACGAACGAATCAATGCAAATATATCTTCAGCAAGTTCTTCAGATTGGATTTTATTCTCAGTCTCATCAGAGACAACAATTATAGAAACACCATGAAAATCACAGATTTTCTCTAAATAATGATACCCAAACCGTGTTAGGCGGTCTTTATAGAGAATGTAAAGTCGATTTACTTTTCCCTCTTGAATTAAATCCAATAGAGAAAGTAACCCGTTACGATTATCATTTAGTCCAGAACCAACATCTGTTTTAACAAGTAAGTTATTGACATTTTGCTCAATCGCAAATAACTTCACTTTCTCTACTTGTCTTTCTAAGTCTCCGCGCTCTGCTTGTTTGTGTGTAGATACGCGAGCATAAATCACATCAGACTTAGTTGTAGAGTTATCTTCGTAAAGCATGTTTTGTTTGTCTAAATAAGCACAAACATCAGTAGCTAGTACACGTCTATGTCCTGACTCAGTTTTATGGTAAGGAATCAACCCAAGTTTGCAATACCGAATAACTGTAGGTATAGTTACACCAAGTAAGTTAGCTACTTCACCTGTTTTATAAGTTGACTTCTTTAAAATTTCAGACTTCTTATACAAACAGACACCTCCTTTCTTATTACAACTAAAGTGTAACACAAAAAGGTATAGGTGGCAAGTACAAAATTAAAATTTTTAAAAAAATTTTGTTATAAATTTAAGTTATTTGTAATATATTGTAAACCTAAACCTTCATATTTGTCAAGGACAAGAAGTATACCGAGGGTTAGTTTTCACCATCTAGCAAACCAAGGCGAGACATTGAAGCATAATGTCTATCCAAGAAATTTAAAATGTTTGAGTCTTTCTCTGCCAACCTATCAATTTCTTCTTCAGTACCTTCTTCAAAACCTAAAAGCTTCTTCAATCAAACCTAATAAGAAACCTAAAGTTGCAAACCCTAAATTTTCTTTATTTACTCCAACACTTGCTAAGGCATTTTCTTCATCCATAGCAGAAAGAAGGACACCAATAGCAGAAACAAATAAACTATAATATTGATCTTGTACGCAATTTAGTACACCCTCTCCAGACAATTCTCCAGTTAATCTAGCTTGTGTAGTCGCAACAGTAAGGATACCGGGAACAGTGTCTTTGCTATGTAACAAGTTGTGAGCAAAAGCCATGTTGTCTCGAATCAAAGACTGACCTTGCTTGTGTGAAGACGCTAAATGTTCCTTTAGGCTCATTATCGTCAATTTGTGACGGAATTGATTTATGTAAGTTATCAGGCATAAAAGTCTCCTTTACGTTTATTTTATAGGATTAGTTTACCACAATATAAAGTAAAGTCAAACGAAAAACGCACCGAAGTGCGTTCTATCTAATTTTCAAAAAGACTTTCTAAAGAAAAAAACCAAAGAATAAAGACAATCAAGAGACCTATCATTGCCCTTTTGGTATGGTCTTGCAGAGAAGACCACCAACGTTTGAAAAATCGAATCATACAAAAGATACCTACCTTTCCAAACTACCTAATTCCAACCATTATCCGATTGAAACCAATCTTCATCTACTTCTACTTTATTTACCACTAATTTATCCTCTTGTTCTTCTCTCTTTAGATATTCGCTTCTGCACCCACAAGAAGTAACAGAAACCATTAATGAGAGCGAAGCACAATAAAGTTAGTACCCACAAGAGGATTTCATTACTTGTGTAGCGGAACCAAAATTGCATAAGGGTTCCTAACAACACTAACACCACCTTATACAAGGTGAAAAGCAAAGCTAAAGATACCGCTAAACCAACTAAAGCAAAGACAAAAAGTCTAGTTTTTCTGTGTGTTTTGAAGTAAGACACCATGCGCTTGAAGAAAGGCGCTTTTGGTTCTTTCTCTTTCTTAGCTACAATAGGTCGAGTTTGGGGATCTTTTTGTTTTTTCTTAAACATCCATCAATCCCCCAACTCCGCTTTCTTACGAGCTTCAAGCTCTTCTTTCGCCAAACGCTCAAGAGCTTTTTGGTCTGCTTGGGCTTTGTTTTCTACTAATTTCTTAGTATTACGCTCCAATTTACGTCCGTGTTGGTCGTAAATTTCATCACCTAAAGCATTGATATAGACTGCTTCGTGCTTGTGGTTAAACGATTTGCCCCACATCAAATTCAAAGTCTTAGTTTCCTTAGTATTGAACCAATCGACCATTTCTGCAGTTCACGCACTGCAATCTTCGAACGCTCTGGGAGACCATACATGTACCAGTTCGGTTAATTAAGTTCTGCTCTGGGTCAGCTAAAGTAAACTCAGAATCAACCTCAATTTCTTTATCCGACAAATTCTCTACTTGGAAGTGAACAGTACCTAAAACCAAATCCGAAACATTGGTAAAACCTTTGTTCTTATCGTTAAAGGTTTGAACATCTTTAATAGCATCATCACCCACTAACACCTTAGTTACAGTTACTCGAACATCTTGGTAATTACCAGAGGTGTCTTGCATTTTTGTAACAAATGGTGTACCTAAAAGTAACTGGATCATCATAGTTTCCTGAACCAATATGAACATTGGTGCTTTTCACATCGCTTTCTTTACTTGCAATGAAGGTTGAACCAACCCAACCGTAAGATACGACTTTATCAAGGTTTTTCTCACCATTAGCATAAGTATATGGACTAGGCTCAACTTTTTTCAATTCAAGCCATGAGGATACCGCACTATCATAGGTAGGGATTACCCAACTTATCGAAAGTATTAGAGTTTTTCAACATTTACTTTCTCTGACCCATTATCAGTTTTCTTAGTTTGCTTAACCTCACGTGCTTTCAACCCCAAATAAGGGCGTAAGTTGTTGATATAAGTTGACAACTCTTTCTCTCTTGCAGACCACTCAGAATGGGCTTTACTTTCGCTCTTTTCTCCATAACTATCTTCGGCTACACCTACAAAATAGTCTTGTGAAGTGTGCAATTTATCAGCACTAAAAACCTCTTTATCAAGTGTAGTTGTGAACTCAACAGTTAGCTTGTTGTCTGAGGATACCGCTCCTGCAACTTCTGTTGTTTTGTAAGGTTTTGGAATATCAGAACCCTGCATGTATGAAGCTACATAAGCGTTTTTGTACTCCAACATATCTGCTAAATTTTGTGCGATATACTTAGCGTAAGCGTCTACTAAATCGTCTTTGTAAGTGTAAGAGTCTTTCTTCAAGTCTTTTGTTAAAGCCTTGATTTTGTCATGGTCTACATTTTTAATAACCCAACCAACGTACTCCCAGTTAGGAGACTTAATCGTAGCGTCAGAACCATTTAATTCAACGGTTACTGCCTTAGACACTGCACCTACAAAATCCGTTCGAGAAGTGTTGGTGCTTACATAAGTGAGGTTTAAATCCCAAAGAGAAACACCATTCGTTTCAGAAGTATCTGAAATCTCAGCTAATGAAAACTGCGATATACCACTTGAAATCTTATCTTGCAAGTTTTTCAAAGCATCCTCTTTGGCTTTCTTCTCAATCGCTACCTTTTTGGTTGTGCTTATATACCAAAGTCGAACCAACACCAATGATACCGAGAGTTGCTATGACACCTAGTGTTATCCATAGCTTTTATAAGACTTCTTAGGGGTTCTTGTTGAGGATTTTTAAAAGGTAAAGCCCCACCTGGAACCCTCCTTGAGAGGGTTGTTGACCTCCAAAACCACCTTGGGAAGACGACCCTCCACCAAAAGAGTTATTTGATTTGGAAGAAGAACCATTACCAAATAAATCTACTTGATCACTCATTTACTCACCTCACTTTCTACTCACCGAAACCACTCACTAAGAGCTGACGTGTCTACTAGAGGACTAATCTTAGATTCTGTTGAAGAAACTTCCTCAGAACCAGTAGATACCGATTGTGTAGGTTCTTCTAATACTTTGGTTGTTTTATCCTCTGTTTCTACAACCCCACTCTGAGGCTCTGTCGCGCCCTCTGGTGCATTTTTCTAGCTCTTGGGGTGTACTTGTATTCTCAATCGTCGCAACTGCAACCAGCGGCTCAGTAGGAGCTTCTGATGTAAGTTGTTCAACACCTTGATTGTTTGATTTAGTAGAAAGAATTTCATGAACCATACTTGCTACCAAATCTTTTAAATCATGAGAAGAAAATCCTTGAGGTACTAGAGTTGAAAAACCTACCTCATCTAAAGTTACCCCTTGTACCCTCTCTTCATCAGACTGTGCAGTCGAACCTCTCTCAACTAACTCCAAACCCTAAATCATCTAACAAATCCAACAAAGCCGATTTGACATCGACCAAAAGGCATGTCAAGACCACCAAAGTGCTTAATTTCAGCACTTCGAAGAGTTGCTACCCAATCTGCAAATGGTTCTTCAATCCTTAAGGCTAACCACTTTTCATATAAGTTTGCTTGAATGGTAGACTTTTGTAAGTCATTATAAGCCACGGACTGATCAGACAAACCAAGCAAAAACTGAGTTGTGGAAACTCTGTCTTGAAGCAAGGCGCTCAACAACAACGAAATATAACTACTTAACTTCTTTTCTGTACGAAGAACTTCAATCAAGTTTGACTGCTCCTCCGTTAAGCGTACAGATAATGTTTTTCTCAAACTCAAATCGACACCTCTCTACAGAACCCTCATGTTGACGAACAACACGCTTCCAAGCACGCTCATAAGGACTACTTGAACGCAAGACTTTAGCTTGTTTATCCAAACGACTTAGAAACTCAAATACACCTTGATTTGTTTCTAAACCTAAATATAAAACAACCTTACAACTCAAACGAGACAAATCAGCGAACTTACGTTCCTCCACCTCAGATAAGAAATTTACAGGTAATAAAGCATTGGGAGAAGTCAATAACTCCAAACCCTCTGCAACTTTCGTTTTAATCTCATCATAAGGAGAATATAAAGCTCTTATATTTTGTTCCCCTAAAAGCCACTTACCTACTCTATTGCGCTTAGTAATATGAACGAGGGTATCCATAATGCTCTCTGGAGACAAGTCAATAACTAAGGTATCTTTCATATTCACCAACAAATACTGATAAGATTTTACCAAATCTAAGCTCGAAGCCGTTACATAAATCTCTACGTTACTTGGAACACTTAAAGGTGTTGTAGGAGCAACTGCACTCTCTTTCAACTGACCTTTTAAATCATCCAACTCAACCTCTAAACGCGCAAAGTCTAACTTCTTCCTTTCAAAATCTTGATCAATAGAGTCAAGAGTTTGTTTTGTTTTCGTATGACTTTCTTTTTCTGTGTTTAATTCAGAGGTTTTTAACTCTAACTGCGACTTTAAAGATTCAAGTTCACTAGAAGAGGCCCCTGCACCGTTAGACTGAGCCAGCTTCTTATGTAACTCTGAATTTTCAGCCCTCAATACTTTAAGTTCATCTTCAAGAGTTAAACCAAAAACCATCATCAACAGGTAAAGAAGTATCATTATCAAAAGATGTAACACCAACCTCTGAAATAGGTTCATCAGAAGACTCAGAAAAAGAAGGTTTAGAAGTAAGCACCTCCGAGGTGGATAACTTAGAAGCAACCGTATTATGCTCTTCACTGGAAATTTTCGCTACGGGTTGTAAAGGGGAACCTAGCTCTTTTTCCAATAAAGTAATCAACTCTTCTGAAGTTGTAATAATGTGAACTCTATCTTCTCCAACCGTATCTTTTTAACTTACTGTTTTTATCTAACTTAGATTTCTCATCTACTGTTAGTAAAAAAACCCCTGCTGTACTAGGCTTTCTAGCATAGCTCTTCACAGATAAAGGTTGAAACTTCGAACCACCTTGAACCAATCGAATATCAGTGCGCCTAGCTTTCAAAAGAACCGAGTCAACCTCAGCTATAATAGATCGGCTTAGTTCATAATACAAATACTCAAAATCCGCCATCTACTTACCTCATTTCTGAGCTTTCTGAGCTAAGGCTACCCCTGTCATCAACCCTAAAATGTTCAAGTAACGAGGACTTGTAAGGTCAAATGGGATACCCTCAATTTCATCTTCCTTCAAGTATTGCAAGTCTACCAAATCTAATGTTGGAAGTTCTAGTTGTAATTCAGATAGAAGAGCCTCAGAAATCGTAACTGTTGAACCATTTGAAACAACGCCACCACCCACTAACAATAGTCGGTCAAATGAGGAAACTTCAACTTCTGCGCCTCGCAAGTAAGTAAAGACTTCTTGTGCAATATCAGAAGCTACTGAATAAATCGCTTGCTCCACATCTTCACGGACTTTGTAAGTAGTTGAACCATAACGAACTTCACATGTTTTCAAGACATCTTTGAAACTTGCAATCGGAATATCTAAACCTAAGCGCATGTTCACAGAAGCTCTCACTTTACTCAAAATCGTAGAACCACCAATCTTAATGGTGTGTTTCAAACCATCGAGCAATCGCTGACTGGATACCCCAATCAAATCTGTAGTACCTTCTCCGAAGTCAATAATGAGAACATTTCGAGAAGCCAAGTCTTCATAATGTGGGCGCGGGTTCAAATCTCCATAACTCAAAAAGACTGAATAAAACGAAGAATACCCTTCTGGAAGAACTTTAACAGAGTTGACATGTAATTGGAACTCTACCCCATCATACAAGTTCTTATAAGTAAAAGTACGAACCAAATTCTGTTCAAAAGACAGTACGTGCTGAAACTGCTTGTGCTGGTGGAACTAATACCGCCAAATCAAACTGAACCTCTTTAGAGAGAGCTTGTTTTGTGCTTGAAGGATACACCATATTTACCCAATCCAAAACCTTATCCATGAGGTTAATCATAACTACATAGTTCAGTAAGTTGTCTGCTTTTTGCTAAAGGACTTACTGGTGTGCGCAGCTTCTTAGGTAGGTTTTGCAGTTGCTAAGTCACCCCACATAACCAATTTGTCTACCTTGTTAGCTCCAATTTGTAAAGAAACCTCAAGTACATTAGAGTCCAATTTGTTAAAGTCCTCAGATTGAATATAAGGAGAATAAGTCTCTTTAGTCGCCAAATTCTCCACTACAAAATGATTATCCAACAAATAACCTCGTGTGTGTGTAACGATATCCCTCTCAACAATCTGCCACTGCGCGTGTTTCTGAGTTTCCTAAGTCTATCATTAGTTTTACATTTGTCATTTTACTACCTGTTATTTTTTTCTTTCTATTTCTTGTTTCTTGAAAATAAAGTGTGACGTTCAATCGTTATTTTTCAAATTATTGAAAAATAACTTACTTTCTCAAAAATCAATTTTAGTTCATCACCATATAGATAAGGCACAATTAAAAGCATTTTTGGGTTTAACTCTTTGTCGAATGAGTCAACAAACATACCGTCTACTTCGTAACCCTTCTTTTTAGCTGATTCTGCAAATGTAGAATAGCTAAACCACTATATGAGATAGAATGGAAAATGAGAACTCAATAAAAACTCGTTTTCATAAGCTAACTCTCTTAACTTATCAAAGTTTTCCAACAAATTAGACATCACATGGATGTTTCAAACCTTGCTGAGTTGCGCCTTCTTCGAGGATACCGAGGTCTTTATCCAGTTGAGGGAAGTTTATAGCACCTTTCACAGTCACCAAACCAAAAGCCCCTTTGTGACCTTGTGCATCAAACCTATGTTCTTCAAAAACTCTCTATATTCAACCTCTGAGTGAAACCCTCGAACAGAACCTCTCAACCACTTTCCATTTTCAACTGCTGCAATCAAGACCGTTTTTCCCTAAGTCTCTTAAATATTGGTTTGCAATCAAGCCAAGGAAAGAAGGGTACTTGAAGTTGTACTCTTTCGAGTCTGAAGTTTCTGGAATTTCAGCAACATCAATCGCTAAAATTACCAAGTTTTCAAGCTCTGTAACCTTCAAGTAGTCTTTCATATGGTTCAAAATACGAGTTCGAATCGTCTTAGCTGGAAGTGAATAAAAGAAGTCAGTTTGGATACACAAGCGGAACAAATACTCACTTAAATTCAACTGATATGAAGCGTTTATGTGAGGTGACAAGCTAAAGTCCACGAAAAGTTCTATCTAACTTTTCAGGGAACCTCTGAAAAGCAGTAGGTACTTCAGCTTGACATACATAAACCAACTTACGCAAGACTGGCATCTGCAATAAAGGAGTTTCAAAAGTTACCTTTAAAATCTCTCTAGCTAAAGGGTTTTCAATGTCTCGCACATCTGAGAGCAAAGTCACCCCTCATGCATGTCGACCCACTCTGTCTCAATCTCAACCTCTAAAATCTTTGATAGAGCGTTTAAAACAACTCCTGTTCCAGACCAAAATCTCAATTCCTCTGGTTCAAAGCTATACTGATTGTTAATGAGAACTGCTTCGCCAATGAGAGATACCCCATCTCCTGTTTCCTCACTTGTAGACCAATACTGTTGGTTTGGGAATAAAGGGTTACTTTCAACCTCATGATGGTCTAAGCTAATCACAAAATTCCCTTGTTGAGTCAACTGCAACATTTCCTCTGCAGAAATAGAAGAGTCTACGTTAATAATAATCTCATTTTGGTGGTATTCTGTGGGAATATAATAGTCAAACTCTCCCCAACTGCGCTCTTTCTTGACGAGTTCTTCCTCAACGATATCCGTGTCTTCTATCTGTATTAACACAAGAATGAAAAGAGTAACCTGCTTTCTGCAACATTTTAGCACCTACAAACCAAGCCATGAGACCATCAACATCCGGGTCGCCTTTGAGGACTATAGGATAACCACGTGCTAAACCATTTGCTAACACTTGTTTAGCTAAATCTACACCTTTGAGTGTGTAATTTTGTAAGTTCAATCGCCTAAACTGCTCCTTTCCAAGTTCAATAAGACTAGTATAGCAGATTTTAAAAGATTTTGCAAATCTTATGACAAATGTATGACAAGAAAACTCAGTGTATGACAAATAAATTTAGAAGTAGGACAATCCGAAGAGAGTGTAGGACAAAACTAACTGAAAGTACGACCGAAAAACTAAGAGGTAAGTCAAATCGGAAGAGAGTTAAGACAAACTAGAGGAAATCTAAGACAAAGAAAAAGTACCCTCAAAGTTTGAGGATACCGCAATATAAGTTATTCTTCCCATAGGAGTGTATTTGAGGTATTTACACATAAAGGAAAAGTACAGTTTTTGAAGTAACTCTTTGTTTCTTCGTCTACGTTTTCTGGAGAGTTGAAAACGAAGGTGTGACTGTTCCAGTTTCCTTGAGCATCAGTTGCGCTTACTTCTACCACACCGTGTTTAGCAAAATCCGTCTGCGCTCTCATCAACTGACTCTGGGGAAGTAATTTCTACATTCCAAATCTTATGGTTCTTGAAGTTCTTTACAATAAAGTTTGTAATGTCTACTAAGAATTGTGTGCTATTGTTCATGTTAGTTTACCTATTACCTTTCTAATTTATCCAACGGACAGTTGGTTCTCCTCGATACCCCTTTTCCCAAACGAACCAAGCGTAGCAAACTGCGGAGCTACCGTACTTGTCAAATTCACCGTTTTTAGCACATCTTAGTCTGCTGCTTGCGACATAAATGTGTTTTGGTGGGAACCGTTTGAAGAACTCTTTGCGCTTTTTACCCTCCAAAAACTGAATTTTGAGGAACATAGCAACTTTTGAACCTTCTTCAACAATTTTCAAACTATGTTCTACAAAGTCTACTGCTTGTGAATACGGAGGATTTGTTACAATGTCTCCATACCAATGCGTGTAGTCAAAGAAGTCTTTTACTTCTGCTCCTACACCTCTATCTATGAGGTCAGAGGTAGTGACTTGATACCCCTTGTTTCGGAGTACATCAGTTATGTGGTTAAGACCACAACACGGTTCTAAAAATACTTTGTTGAAACTGTTCTTCTTCTAGTAGCAGTTCTACTGCTTTTGGTTCAGTTGCATAGAAGTCATGTTGTTCTCTATCTGAACCTACTACCGTGGTGCTACTTAAAACCCTCAGTGTTGATGTTATGTTTTCCAAATTTGAAACTCCCTCAATAATATCTTCTTAACTCCTCTTGGTGTTTCTCAAAGTAATCACACAACCAGTCCATTCCGTAAGCTATGTTGAAACCCTCTAAAATATAAGCGAAATCTACAGTCTTAAAACTAGTTTTCTTCAAGAACTTGTATAAAGTAATTGGAGAGCTTAAACCTCGAAACCTAATAATCTCACCAACATCTATTAAATCTTGCTCACGCACGCTTGTTAGTTTCATTCCTAAAAGGTAGTCTAGTGAAACTGTGTAGACCGTTAAGTTTTCAAAGGAATACAAAACCTCACAAAATTCAAATGGAGGTCTTGGGTTTAAGTTTGCAACGCTATTGTTTAACCAAACATCCTCAGAAGTATTCAAACCTAGTTGTTGTCCGACTCGGTAAATGACCTCGTTTATTTTAGGTGTTTCAATATAAAAAGCATCTATGTCTTGAGTGGTTCTGAAGCCATGTTGCTCCAAAACAAAACCCCCAACGCAAATAAGAGCTAAATTAAGACCTTCTTTTGCTAATTCTTCATTCAATAGCTCAAAAGCAACTTGTCTTCTATCCAAACTTGAAATCCTCCATCAACTTCTTTACTTCTTCAACATTTGCCGGTTTATTTAAGGATACCACATGTTCATGCGTTGGAGAATCTTGTTGTACCGCAAACTCTAAACTGACCTTTTTGAAAAAGCAGTTAGCTCAGTTGAATTGAGTAAGTTCTCTATATCTTCATCAGTTAAGTAAGTGTAATCTTCGAAAATAACTTTTCTTAAATAGCGGAACCAATGTCGAGCAGTATAACGAGACTCTTTGGCTGCATTTATCATAAAATCGTACCAACTCATCATAGTTAAAACTACCCCTCTTCTAGCAACTCTAAAAAAGTCTCTAAGTCTAAATGATGTGGGTCGTAATTCTCTAAATCAAAAACTGGCGGTTTCAAAGATACCGTGTAATAATAGCAACCATGACTACTCATATCTCGAACTAACAAATCTCCGAAAACGTAGGTTTTATCTGCACTATATTTAAACGTGTAAGGAATATTTTCTGTCTCAACTCGATTGAGCATGAAGTTTACGTTTACCAAACGATTGTTGTTTCCTTGAACAACAAAACCATTTTTGCTCACATAAGTAGTGCAACAACTCAATCTTGTACTGCTCAGTCTCCTTTAGAATCCTACGGACTCTTGCGACCATGCGTTTATTGAAATGTTCTTTCGTTTCCACTAAAAAGCACCTCTCTTATCAACTACAACTATAGATTTATTATCAATTAAACCAGTAGACCAATAATCAGTCAAAGTTAAACCTTCGTTATCTTTAATAGGACTCTTTGTTTTACCTGTTCTGTTTCCTATAAAGAAAAAAATTCTTCAACCATATTTTCAACCTCAAAATTCTAACCACAAAGGACTAATACCCAAACCTGTGTCTTCAAAGCGAGAATGTAACTCATCTAAGACAGATTTAGGTACATACCAATCCGTACCAAGTTTCTCTAGTTGAATATCAACTCTCTCTTCTAGCAACTCACCTGACTTCAAGATTGTTTGTAAACGCTTTTGCAGTTAGTAAGTAATGGTAGTCACCATAAAATTCAACGAGGTAAACTTCTTTCTTTCGATTGTAAACTGATTTTTACCATATAGCACCTCACTCAACTAAAGCGTCCCTACTGCAGAAAACAAGTTACCGTGTTCTACTTTAGTCATTTTCCTTATTAAAGTCTACAAAAATATCTGCTTTCTTCAAACAAACTTCATTCTTCTGCCAACTAAACCAAATAATCTCCATACTTAAACCTCTTTTTAATTATAAGTTATCAGCAATATATTTACCTAAATGCTCAACAACCTCAACAACTAAGGCATTTCCCATAAAAAATTTTCTTCTTGTATCGGATACCACTACTTCTTTTTCCCGTTGCTGAGTTTTAACTTGTGTCCAGTTATCTGGGAAACCTTGTAAACGCTCTGTTTCAAGCGCAGTTAGAAGTCGATACCCTTTGCTATCTTCTATCAAATGAGTTGTACGACTAATAGAACCCTCAGAAGTCAACAAAGTGCGAGAAGGTAATTCTGAACTATCTACCAAAGACATCGCTCCTTCTGAGTAAGTATAAGTGAAACCCTCAGAGTTGGTACGTTCAAACTTCTTCGCACCACGTAAATAACGGAATTTAGCTACTTTATCATTAGATAAATAAAAAGAGTTTGGTAAATCTGAAGGGTCTTCTAAAATATCTCCTAGAACCTTACGAGAACCCTCATATTTTGGCTCTAGCTCTTTTGTAACTACTCGACCTTCTATCATACCTCCTGAGTTCCAAAACTGTGTAGAAAAAGGAATCTGATACCTCTACGATGTCTTCTGGTAATGTGAAGGACAAATCTCTGTCTTTTACAACTCCCAATTTAGTTTCGTAAGTCGATTCAAAGATACCGCTAGAACCTACTCCGAAATCTTCTAAGGTTTGTTGTTGTTTTGAAATAGTTAGTGTCTTTTTCGATAAACAAAGAGAAAAAAACTCTCTTTCTTCTTTGACACCAACCATAATCAGCAGGGTTAATGACTCTCCAATCTACACCGTAACCTAAATCCGCAAAAAGCTCTTAGCATAATGACAAAAATCTCTACCTCTTTGCTTAGATGGAGCTTTTTAGCAAGCGATCTACGTTTTCGAGGAGTAAATACTTAGGGTTACTTAGTTTTGTAGCTCTAATGATTTCCCAAAAAGAGAACTCCCTTTTTACCTTCGATACCTTGTTCATCTTTTCTTAGTTCTTGCTACAGAATAGTCTTGGCAAGGAAAACCACCTACTCCTGCGAATAATTCAAGTACATTCAAGTTAATTAGTCTCTCTTCCTTTAAAATTAAATAGAGCAAGTTCCCCATGTATAACACAATAGCGCATCACGTTTTAGTTCTACATTCGGGTAATCTTGTAACAAACCTCTTGTATCAAAACGCTGATTTACAATAACTGCATAACCATTAGGAGTTTTATGCAAAGTTACAGATATTGGAGGTCGCTTTTGACCTTTCTTTGTCTGGGTCATATCATGAGCAACTAGTAAATCTTCTATAAACTTGTAAACAAGTTTTTCAGTATCTTGACCTTCAACTGGATCGAAGTCAAATAACCAATTCTGTTTATCTCCATAAGCATTTTTCTACCTTAGCTGCAAGAGAAGCTACTTTCTGAGGTAATGTAGATAAATCAAACTCTTGATCCAACATCAAGTGTTGCAAAAACCTTGAAGGTTTTTTTGAGTTAGACCGTGGATTAACAGAAACATACATTCTTGAAAATTCACCAACTTGACCTTTATTAACAAAAAGCTTGAAACTGAGATTTAATGTCTTCAAAAATCTTTAGTTGTAACAAATGACACTTTTCTTTCTTTAAAAGTCTCAAGGTGCCTATTATCCTTATTTCTTGAGACAAACAAGACAACGTTTAACTTATCTAAGTCAAAATCTTCATCTCGATTACTATTACTAAAGTTCATCATAAAGAAACCTCTTAATCTTCCACATACAAAATGTCAATTACTTCAAGAAGAAAAGTGCTCTAAAAACGCGTTTCCGCTTCAATGTGAGGATGCCCAAAGGCAGGTGTAACCTCGTTTTTCAGACCAATAAGGTTCAAAATCTCCTAAAAATTACGACTTTTTCTATACCATCTACAAACTCAACTGAAATTTGCGAATTAGTTAATTTAACAGAACGAACTAACGTATAGGTATCCCAAAGTTGTTCTTCTTTATCTACACTATGTACCACAACTGAAACTAAGGTTGAAGCTAGATATTTTGGAACAGTTTTGTTCAACATATAATCTTCATATTTTAATTTCATCAGTTAAACCTCACTAATTTACACCATCTTCATAAAGATAATCCACAACAACATCTCGAATCTTCTCCAATAAACGAGTTGCACTAGTATAACAAGACCCAAAAATCAGGTTTTAATCTCTGTTTCTGACCAATACGGAAATTCATCTCCTAAAAATTAAAAACTTTAGTTGTACCATCTGTAAAAACGAGTTGAATACACAAGTTTGATAAGTGAGCAGAACGAACTAAATTTAAACGATGCTTGAAACTAGACTCACTATCTGAAGTGAACACTGTGTAACTTGTCAAAATTTCACTCAATTCAATGACTAAACTTATTTTTATCTGTATAATCTTCATATTTTTAACTTCATTTATATTTTTCCCACTTTCTTATAATACCTAGAAATTACTTTTTCTTAATGTAATGCTTCAAGTCACTTAGGTCGGATACCACTGAGGTTTGTTTTTCATTTGGTACCCAAAAAGCACCCGTTTCTTCCAATCTCAAAGTATTGACCACACCATCCGAGAAAAAGGAACATCAAAGATTAGGGTGTTTCTCTAACTTTCCAAATAACTGCTTCGATTTCCCAGTTATCATCAACTGTGCGAACCTCAGTAAACTCAACCAACTTATGAAACAAATCAAGTTTTTCAATCGGTTTCTTTCTTCTAACTAGCGCCATTTAAACCTCAACCACCTTAAATTGATACCCAAAGAGACTCTACCACATCTTCAATCTTCAAAAAGAAGAAATTCCAAGACCTGCAAAGCTTTGCAAACCAATCTTAGTTACAGACTCCAAATCTTCAATAAAGATAAACCCTTTATTTCGCAGTAGAGAGCGAATTTTAGTGTTAAATAAGTCAACCGTTAAACAAGGTTCAATACGAGAACCTTTCTTCTGTGGTTGATAAATCACAACACCTTCAATATCCACCAAAACTTGACCTTCTCTTAGCAAACGTTCTGTAACCTCTGAGTAGTCTAAATATCGAAAAAAATCAAACCATGGTCTACATACCACGATTTACTAACGTTTTTTTGATAATGTTAGCGATTGATTTCTCTACGAACGGTTGGCGAGTTGAAGATACTCTTTGAGTATTGAAACTGCTACTAGAAAATCTCCTGTGTTTTCAGTAGACAACCATTTTGACCCTTTGAAGAACTTCTCAAACCATTTCTGCTCTGTCTCATCTACGCTCTTCACAACTGTATCTACAAAAGGGAGAAAGGTAGAGAAGAAATCATCTGAGATTTCTGCAACCTCAGAACCAAAAGACCGAGCGACAAAAAAAGAACCAAAAAGCCGTATCTTTCAAATTACTTAACAACTCTTGATTAAATACTACTGTATTTTTGCAAAGGCGCTACAACTCTACTATTTACCCAAGTGCTTTTTATCTAATTTCTTACGAGAGAAACTAGAGTAATTGACTCCAAGTTGTTTTTCAGCTTCACTTGCTGAAATTCTATTTGAGAGAAGAGCGGACATAATGTTGGATACCCTATCAGCTTCCTCTTTTACTGCTTTATATACTTCTTTATCTAAGTTAGACAAACTAAATCTCCTTTAAATTACATTTTCTAAAGTTGCTGCAAACAAAGTCTTCTTCTCTGTTACATCTGTTAGAACTACCAAAATACGACTTGGGATAAGACTCTCTGTATCATAAAAACACTCAACCCCATATTTGTAAATGTGAGTGTAAGCTTCAGCACCCCTATGCACTAAGTTACCCACTGCACGTTCAAAATCATCAAGAGACAAGCGTTCTGTTTGTTTTGAGGACATGAAAGCAAAAGCATTAGTCGATACCGCTTGCACAATCTGACGAACCTTCTTCGCATGGGTTTCATCATTAGGAAGGAACTTCAAATCAGCTCTAAAACCACTATTCAAGCGAGCCGTTCCAGTAAACATCACATTGCCAAACTCTCCATCATTCAAACAGTAACGAAAGGGAACCAAATGAGTGCGATGGTAGAGAGGAAACGACAAGTCTTTGATTTTGATCCACTCAGACTTTACTAAATCAAATCCGGGAACTTGAGCGTTCTTGCGAACTTCAGCATTTCGACTATATAACCCACATTTAATAGCTCGACCGCGTTCATCAAGCTCTTTGCCTGTAAAGGTAATTAAACCACCTACGATACGACCGAGGTAGTCTTTCTTAGCTGAAGTGTAGGAGTTCGTCTTAGGATTAACAAAATCAACTCTTGTTAGCAAGTTATGGAAATCATCTCTAGTTTCCACTTCTTCATAAAGAACACCATTGTTATAAGCTAAAAAGGTGTGCTTAGGGAGAGTTAACTTCAAAGGTTTATTATAAGTTCGACTATCTTCCACCCTAGTAGATGTAAAACCCTCTGGAAGTTCACTGTTTTCAGTCGTACTGTAATACGATACAACACCTGCTAATACCAAAAGAACAAGACCCACCAACCAATATGGAGTAAACAACATAATGAAACCACTAATTACTAAAAACTGCACTAACTTGTACATCTTCATTCAAACCTTCAACTTAAACAACCCAACGAACCATTGTACTTTCCAAAAAGCAAGACATTCCATGAAACTAAGCAAACTAGCAACGTATTGACTAGATTTCATAGGGACGTGAAGACACAACTCCAATAGTCGAATTTGTTGAATGATACCGACAAATAAGACTGTCCTCATTTACTTCCCACTCAAACTCCCCTTCTAAGCTCAAATTATACTTCTCTTTTAATTTTTGTACTGTTTCTAACACAAGCAACGACCTTCTTTCTTCTACTTTTATTTTTCTTTATTATATCACAAACTAGAAAGAAAGTCAAATTAAAAAAACGAGGCAGAAACTAACTTCAACCTCGTTTTCTAACATGTTTTATTAGTATCGAAAACTATAAAGAATGTTCCAACAAAAAGTGAGATTCAGTCTAACCTCATCTAAATTAAAAACTTACCAAAAAGCACCTTTTTGGTTTGTAAGACTTAATTTTGCTTGAAAGTTCTCCTCGCTTATTCTCATCAGCCTTCTTAAAGAGTTCTGTACGAGCTAAAAGCCATCTCTGAGTCGTTCAAAGAAGGGTCTGCATATAAACGATAGTCCAAATTAAAGCGTGCACCTTCTACCAACTGGTACATTTGGTACTCGTTATAAATTGGAAAACCATCTTTATCAGTGCTACAAACCAAACTCAAGCAACCGAAATCCGAAGCTCTCCAACACTGCTCAATTTGACCTGCAGTGAAGTTCTCATTGATATAATGCTGAATAAAGTCCACTACAGACATTTTCAAGCGACCTCTTAGAATAGCTAAAATCTGACTTTCAGACCACGAACCTTCTAAGAAAGGAGCAATATCAACCCCAGCCATGCGAAGAGAAATCAGAAAATCTAAGTAGTCCTTATCGGATACCGCTCGACTATTCTGCAAGTCTGCAATCTCAACACCTTAGTGCTAAAGCCGAAGCAAAAAAACCTCAATCGTAGATAAAGGAATCAACGTGAAATCCACCTTAGAAAAATCAACATTTTCAAGTGCCAAATCTACGAGGATACCGAGGGTTTGAGCTTCTACTACCAACTCAGCAGTTGTTGAATTGAAATAGTGAGACAAGCCACTAAAGTCCAACGTTCTATGAGCACTATACAATCTATAAAGAGGTGTTAAAATCTCTTTATCTAAGTTTGCACTAATCAAATACTGAGGAACATCATGTTTCCAAACACAAAGCGAACTGCTCGTAATAATTCAAAGTCTACCTTATCACTTGTTATATAAAAGTTAAATCCAAACCGTGAAGAAGTCCTAAAGTTAACTCATCCTTCACGTTTTTGATTTACATCTAATGCTTGCAAGTCAAAGAAAGAAAGACCTAAATAATTGTTCTTACTCAATCTTCTTACCACACAATCGTTTAAAATTAAAGTTCCAAGTTGAAATCAGTGAACGCTCCAAGTTGTTCTTCGACCTTGGCTTTTTTTGCATGCGTTCTTTCAGACTCATTTCTTGTTTTAATTGTACTCCATTTAAGACCATTCCGTCAAGTGTAGTCCATGCTTTAATTGGGATATCTATCTCTTTCAAAAAGGGCGAAGCCTTACCTCTACGAGTGAGGTAAATCGTAACTTCATCACCACGTGTTCCAGCTACGAAGTGAACTCGGCGCTCTTCTTCATAACTCAATTCCCCACTCAAGGGTATAAGGGAAAACCGTCAGTCAAAAGTGCGAAAAATCAGAAATTAAATAACACGATTGACATTCCCTCTCGAGCCAAATTTTGCCGAAGCTACTCTTTGTTTGATATACTCATAATTTTTCAGGGCGTGTATATTATAGTGGTTCGGCTTTACGGCTGACCTACCACTGAAACTAATTACCTCTAGTTTCCAAAGGCAATAAAAACAAATCAACTAAGCTAATACATATCTGTCTGTTCTTGCAATATTTAACGAAGCATTGAAATCTCTATCTATCTTCTCTTGGCAGTTGTCACAACGATATACTCTTTTTATTTAGTGTTAAGTTCTTTTTGTAACTACCACAGTTTGAACAAGTCTTACTAGAAGGATAAAACCTATCCACTAACCTAACCACTATATAGCGCTCAGTCGCTTTTCTAATAAGATGTTCTCTGATAGTGTAAAAAGAACAATTCGCAATATCTTTTGCAAGATGTTTGTTCTTCATCATTCCTTTTACATTCAAGTCCTCGATTGCAATATATTGTGGTTGCTTTTTAACCAACTCTGAGACAAATTTACGAATATGATTGATACGGATGTTCCTTAGTGAACGGTGTATCAATTTAATTTCTCGTTCTAGCTTAATAATATTCTTTTGTTTTATTGTGTTTGTTGCATTTGTTAATAAGGTATTTGCGAGACACCTTACGTTGAAGTCGTTTCAAACGCTTGTTCAAGATACGAACTCTTCGGAAAGTTTTTGATATTAGGTACAACAGTACCATCAGAAACAGTTGCAAGAGTTTTGATTCCTAAATCAATCCCTACTCCATCTGTATACTCTGGTAAATCAGTTACTTGAACATCAATATCTTCAGTATAGGACAAGTACCAATATTTACCATCAAAGGAAATGTTAGCTACTTGTTTCTTACAAGACAAATCGAAACCTTTTCTAGTGGAACCAAACTCAACCTCTCCGAGAGTTGGAATTTGAAGTTTACCATTATCTTTTTAGATAAATACGACTCGGACGCTTCTTGTCAGAAGAAATACAACAAGTGACATTGAAACTTGGTTGAATGTTGTCGATACTTCTAAACTTCAGTTGCCCTTTATTCTGTCTCCTAATCTTTACTAGCTCCCTAGCAAAGGGAATTATAGATAAAAGATTGATTAGGTTGATAATACCAAGACCAAGCTTCATAATCTTCCTCTAAGTTCTTAGCAACAACAATTTTAGCAAGGTTTGAATAATCAGATTCATTAAGAATATAAATCTCTCTACCATAGAAGTTTGAATGATAAGTTCTGTTCCCATTTCTACTCAAAAATCTCATCAAACTCACCTTTATTATTGCGCTTATCAATATCAACTAAAAAGGTTCCAGTAGTTGCGTGAGACCTTACTAAACCACCATGCTTTTGTCTTCTTGATCCTTAGTTAGTTTCAGTCTAAACTTCTGACTTCTCATCATGTGCTAACTTCTCCAAAAACAGCCTTGTTAATGTACGCTGACAGACTCATATCAAGTTTCTCTGCCATAGCTTGCGCTCTCTCTTTATCTTTTGGATAAATTTTAAAAGCAGTATGTACTTTAACACCCTTTTTAGATTTAGGTCTTCCTGTCATATAGGTTTTCTCCTTAAACATTTGATAGACCTATTGTATCATATTATACAACTTAATGCAACAAATTTTTATCGTGTTATTCAATTTTCAATGTGCTTTTCGTACTTTTGACTGTTTCCATTAAGGCGCAACCCCTAATAGCTAGGTCAATTCCTAGACACTTCCATTACAGAACGTGCGCAGACTATATGTCAATCTGAACTACTCTAACACAACTTTTATGAGTAGTCAGACCAAAGATTTTTCTTCCACCATTAGCTTGTGGCTTTACTCTCCCATCAGGAGATAGTCGTTAGAGGTTATCCATATCTCATTTTTTTTTGAGACTTAGGACATTCCTACCGAAACTTACCCTTGTTTGTATTGACTTAGCACTAACGTTTTCTAGTAGTCACTATTTTTATTTACTAGACACTAATTAGCTTTTTATTTCAGCTTTACAATCGTTCACTATTGTGTTAGCTACTAGACTGTATCAATATCCCATTTCTTCTTTCTGCTTTCGCTACCTTCACACTTGAGTTTTCACTCTATGTTGTGGCAAACAGGTTTTAAGGTATTTCCTCGGTTTAACTTTTGTAATGATACACACTCCTTACAGAATGTGCAGGGCTTTCTATTTGTCATTGTTACATAAAATATAGAAAACTACGAAAAATTTACTAAGTTTTTCTACATTTGTGTAAACTGTCAGTTTACCCCATCAGAATCATCAAAAATAATGTTAACATTTGCTTCACGTCCTTTAAAAACTAAACGGTGTAGCAAAGGTTAAAAGAGAAGTTCCACCACGCTTAGCTTCACCAATCTTGTTGTTGATAAAAATCCATGTTGCTAAAGAAATCTGTGACTGTATCACTCTCTTCTGCCAAAGTGGAAATTGTTCCAACAACCTCAGCGTTTGCTGGTTCACCCCAATATAGCACATGAGCCAAAAAGCTCTTTAAAGAGAACCATCTCTCCGGGGAACTCTGCTCCATATCTGCTTCTCAACTTATCAACCAAAGTTGCTAAAGACTTAAGACCATATTCTTGCGCAATGAAATCCAAATAAGCGTAGTTATCTGAGAACAAGACATTTTTTTGTTTTCTGGAATAGCATTCATTAGGCGCTCTGCAAGAGTTTTCGCGTCCCAAGGTTTCAACTCTGGTGCTAACACCTTCAAATTGTTCTTAATATCAACCAAACCGCGACCGCGCACCATTTCAATGAGGTTCCAAACCTTTTTATACCTTGCGGTTCTAAAATCCCTTACATCTCCTAGCAAGTTGAAGTCACCTTGTCGCTTCACTGCGTAAAGAATAGAAGACGGAGAGTAAGTAAAGTTCACTCGTGACTGAACTGCAATAGTTTTTCCTTCAGCCAAATACTTATCAATCAACTGCAAAGAAGCGTCAGCCATATCTTTTACAGAGTCAAAGTGGTAAGCCTCCAAAACTCCACCCTCTTTAAAAGAACGAAGAGAATGTTCATAGCGATTTGAGTTCTTTTCGATTGACTTAGTGATTGGTTTCAAAAATATTTGAAGGGCAACGGTAGGATACCGAGAGTGGGTACTTAGTCGGTTTGTACTCCTTGTCGAACCACTCCATGACTTCTGGGTTTGAACCTCGGAAACCATAAATCGACTGGTCTGGGTCGCCAACAATAACGACACGTGGACAGTTCTCAAAAATCGGCTTCAAGACTTGGTACTGCAACTCAGACATGTCTTGTGCTTCATCGAGCATGAAGTATTCGTAGCGGGTTTTATAGAAGTTTACCCAAGCCATTTGAACTGGATCATCTTCCTTCTCTACAACCATGTAATCGTAAACAAGAGACATTAAATCATCAAAATCAATAACATTCATAGCAGTCTTTAATTCTTGGTAATCTGCTACGACTGTATCCAGCAAATTTCTAGGGAGGTTTAAGCGTTTTGCCGTGTCGGCAGCTTCCCCAAATTGATACTCTGAAATAGAACAGTTACGGTAGTTGGAAATAATAGCAGCTAAGTCTCGTTTATCTTGAAGAGAAACATAGTTGCTACCCTCTTCTCTAAATCATGTTTTCGGAAGAGACGACCCATAATTGCATTGAAAATGCGAGAGCTTTCTTCATCTCCGCCACCTGAGTCTAACATGCGAATATAGTCCGATTTTGACTTATCTGTTAAATTAAACCCACGAAGTCGCAAAAGTTCAAAGAACTCTGATTGTAAGGTGCTGAATGTGAGGTCTGAAGTGGATACCCCAGTGAGACCTAGCTTCGCAAAAGTACGCTCTACATTTTGCTTAATCTCTTCTGCTCCCTTGCTCAAGAAGGTGGTGACCCAAGCGACTTTCTTCCCTCTTTTAGCTGGGGAAAGTCTTCCAATCGTTTTATCCTTCGCCAAAAATCAAGGAAATAGAAGTTGACTTCCCTGAACCCGCAGTCGCAAACAACTCTGTGCGTCCCTCTGAGCGGATAATAGGCTCTAGCTCTTCTAGGTTGTAACCTTTTAGAAGCGACCAAATCCAAGTATTTCTTCATGTTTTCTTCGTAAATTTGCTCCTCAGTAACTTTTTGGTCTGAATTTGCACTAGGTTTTACACCTAGTAAACCCTTATCATTACTGAGGTTGTCGAGTGCTGACTGATACATTTTCTACCCGCTTTCTTCTATTAAATTAAATAAATAGTGAATTATTTTTTTCTGATTAAAAAAATCGTCTGATTTGTTTTTTTGTATAAATAAATCTTGTTGTTTTATTTTTTTATGCTAAATGGAAAAAAGAGCTGAAATTTTTCATCAGAATCGAAAAATCCGATTATTGGCAGGTTATTGCCAATTTAGTATTCGGAAAAATGGGAAAAATTTCATAGTAATAAAAGGATACCCACTTGAGTTTTCTTGTAAACCCAAGGCACACAAAGGATTGAGTTAAATTTTCTACTTGCTAATATTGTTTTGTGGAATAAAAAGTAAAGTCTTTGTTTAGATACCTTTATTAGAGAAGTCAAAAAAACCTTGACTTAACAATGTTTTCTACTAAATAAGAGTTCTCAATCTAAAATTCCAAATTTGAGATGTTTGTTTTGTGGCAGAGAAATTTGCACTTGCTTCAGATACCCTCTACTGAATTGTGGAAACCTTATTATATCAACGGTTCTCACAGTCTCAATAAGAAACCACTTGAAGTTCGACCTCAAAGATAAAAATTTTAATGGCAGGAAATCTAAAAAAATTTCTTTGCGATACCCTCAAAAGACTTTTTAAATCAAGGAAAACATGAGAAGATTAGGTAAACCCTTGCTAGTATTGAGTTTCCGAAAAATCAACTCAACTTGTAGTCAATTTTCCGCGTTTAACTTTCTAAACTTGGAGAAAAATGAGAGGTATGATGCGATACCCACTTACTATTTTGCTAAACCCCTTAATACCAAGATTTACCATAATTTCATCTAAGGAGACTTAGTTCGAGAAGGCAATATAACCAATAAATGCAAGTAGTGGAACCAAGATAGCAGCCAAAACCCACAGAATAGCAGTATTGAACTCAGGTTTGTCCTCTTTCTTCTCTTCTTCCTCTGTCTGAACTGGTAAATAGTGTGCAGACGAATGATGATATCCATATAAAGGGCGGTACAACAACATATTTACAGGAGTGTCTGAGGAATAAAAGGTTTTCACTGTGTTCTCAGAGGAAGTGAAAGAAGAAACTGAAGTGTGTCCACTCTTAAACTCAGCTTGTGAACTCAATGAGCGCCAAGACGAAATAGGCGTTCCTATCGCACTAGATCCGTAAGACCGACCGTGACTAGTGCTATGAGAACTAGAGTGTGAACCACTCTTAGAACCAGTCGAACCTTCGTGGTTGCTAGTAGTGTGTGAGCCAGTTGAACCCTTTGACCCTCCACTTGAGCCTTTAGAACCACCATGAGAACCTTTAGAACCACCGTGCGAACCACCGTGACCACCTCCGTGACCACCTCCATGACCTCCACCATGACCTCCACCATGACCACCCTTAGCGAGCGCCAAGGTTGGTGAGGATACTGCAAGCACTAACCCACATAGTAAAGCTATTTTTGAAACTTTTTGCCACATTTTTCCAACCTCCTTATATAATTTTGTTCCAACTCAGAATAATTGGAAACCAAAATCTTGTACTTATCTGAAGAAACCCTCTTATTATAGAGATAAAGCTCTGGAACTGCTACTTTAAAAGCTTGATGTAACAACTCTAAAGGAAAAGTCTCACGTAGTGTTGAGATACCCTTGTGAGAAAGTTCCGTTAACTCAAATAAACCTTTGTGCAACAAGCGATTAGAGTAAGTTGCCAATTTCCGTTTTCTTGTAGTCAAAAGGGTAAGCCAAAATCTCAAAGAGACAAGTATAGTGACCTTTACCACAAGTTTGAATCAAACCTCTGTAAAGCTTGTGTTTAAAGAGGTTCACACAAGAAACAATACGCTCCAAGCCATCATCTGCAACTTCCACTTTATATTTATAGGTGTCTTTCATCTAAATCACCACTTTTTCTAGTAAAGTTCCTTAACTTTACAAAAGTCACTAAATTATATCCAAGCTTTTTCTTCGAGTTGCGAGGTATAAAAAGATACCCTCTCTCTAATTTGCGAAACATCTACAGAATACTGAGTTTGGTACAAGTCTTCATCAAATGAAACACCATAAGAAAGTAACAAGAATAGAGTTGCAACCTCAATCGGCAGAACAGTTGTTTCATAATGTAAGTTATCATTCAAAAACTGTAATCGGTACAGAATAGACCGACTCAACTTTAGTAATAAAGTAATGCTCTGCGTAAATCGAGTGGTTAGTTTGAGCATAGTTGACTCCCAAAGTGTCCCAACCTACCTCTACTCGGCTAACCGTCAAAGAAGGCTCAAGAAACTCATAGTAACTACCATATAATTCTTGAATAGTCTCTGGGAGACTTTCAAAGTCTTCTAGTAAAGCTTCTCTGGTTTTATAGAAGTTATAAGTATGGAACTGAACCTCTATATCTGTTACCTTAGTAATCTTAGCTAAATGAACTTTGTTAATGAACTTGTTTGTACCCTTACTACTGCGAACTTCTTCATTTGCTACATAGCCTTTTTCATAGAGAAAGACAATCGAACCTTCCTGATACCCTTGCTCTTTGAAGAGTGTTTGTTTCTCTGAGATAGGTAAGACTTCTTTGTTCATGTACCCATGAAAACGAGCCATTTCAACATATAGTTGACTGTTAATCGTATCAGTATCTTTCGCACTCAAATCATAGTCAATCGGTAAATACTCAAAGAGTTTGAAATAGTAAAGAATACTAGACTCTGCTAATTCTGAGGACAAACCTTTCACACTTAAATGGAAGTCTCCAACAATCACATCAAGGTAAATCGCAAACCACAAAACTACCAAGCTATAAGATAGTTGGTAAGGGAAGTTGCTAGGCTTTAGATAAGAATAGTTCTCTTCAGTAATAACAAAGGAAGTAGTTGAAACCCTAAACTGCTCTACAACTGTCTCAAAGTGAGCTAAGAGTTGACGGTAATCATAACTTGGTGGAACTGCTGCTACTGTTTCTTTTAAGGCTATCAGTCTACGAGCAGAAGCCAAACTCACATAGGGATACCCATCCAGTTTACTGAGAGCCTTCGGTTCAAACGGAACTTGAGGGATGAACTCTGGTGGTGCTTTGTAAATCTCATTATAAGCAATATTGTAAAACGACCAATATAAAGCCTTATAAGGAGAGTCAATCGTGTATTTATCAACCATATCAAATCCCCTCAACCTTCTCAAAGTCAACTAGCTCAAGGCTTGGGAAATTCTTCTTTTGCAGTTCAATGATTAAGTCTGCGGAAAGACTCTTGTTTAATACATGATACCGAGTGAGGGAACCCCAAACCTTAATATCTTCAAGGTTGTCTAAAAGATACTGCTTGATTTGTTTCTCTACCTCTAAAACTTTAGCAAGTGAGTAAACCAACTCGTCTGTAGACTTGTTTCTAATCAAGTCAATTTGATATAGTTCATTAGCTTTCTTATCTAAAAGACTTGGAGTAAACTGCACCAAAATTGAATTTGAAATCGTCTCTATAATAGAAGAAACTTCATCAGAATTAAACTGCATGTATTCTTCGATTACCTTGAATTGGCGGTTTTTCCAAAGACTTAACAAACCTGTTGGGAACCGAGATTCCAAACTCTCTTCAACCTTTTGACTTGCGTAATAAACCTGACGAGAAGTCAAGTTTGAAAGAGCAACCAACTGTTGACGGTCAAGACCTGATCGATACAAAGCTAACAAGTTAAGAGTGTTTTTCTTGATTTGACTTACTTAAATTTAAGTAAGACCCTTTCTTCAAATAATCAACAAGAGTCTTTGCAAACTGTAAATCTTCAAGCGTCTGTAGAACGGAATTGGAGGGAATGTGCTTGTTATTCTCCAACCTCGTTTGGAACAAAGTAATATCAGAATAAATCTGATTTAACGTGTTAAAAAATCGGTTTCTTTTTACCCATAAAAGTTAAAAACCGCACAAAAAAACTACCAATTTATGATTTGTTTTGTAAATACAAATTAAACCATTCTACTTTTTCTGTACTTTATCCTCTCTATAAAAATTTTTCAGTCTGAAACCTAGTCATATAACTAGAAAAATTTCTGTGCTGATTTTCTTAAGGACTATTATACAATATTTTAAATTAAAAAAATCAAGTAACTAGATGTACAATATTTTAATCAAAATAAGATAAGTAACTTATTTTTAGATTAAATTAAAGGTATTTTGTTTTAATTTTTATTTACTATAAAGAAAAAAAGTAAAAATATTAGATACCGAGTGGGGTAGTTGAGGAGAGTTTTTAATAGTAGAAAAAGGAAAGTGGGAAAAAGCTTTCTACTTTCTGCTTTCTGCTTTCCAAATTTAATTCACTTCAAAAATCTCAGAACTGAAAACTAAGTTAGAAACGCACGTAGACTAAAAAAATACCGCAAAGGTTTGAACTCTTATTTAGTTTGTCGAAAGTTGGACGTTCTGTAAATCTCTATTTAATCTTGCTGAAGTTCAAACTGACTAATTAAAACCAACACTCACAACGAGATTCGGCAAAGCAAAAACTGAAGCCCAATGAAGTTGGGCGTTCCATCTAACTAAACAAGAAAGCAAAGTAAAAGAGACAAGACGAATACTAAGGCAGACCCTAAACTTATAGAAGAAACAAAAACCTAACCAAATTAACTAAAGTTAGCTGGAGTTAGGGGCGTTTCAATTAGAGGTTGAACTCAATATCAAAAGTTGAAACGCAAAGCGAGGATGCCGCAGAGGGGGTCTTAGGGATTTAAACCTCAGACCAGCGCAAACAATACAAACACAAACAGAAAGCTACCAAAAACCTTACGGAATTGGGGCGTTCCCTCAGTCTCCAAAACGAAATACCAACCTTAAACTCGAAAAAAACCTATGACACAATCTAAGGAGGATTAGGACAAAAAAATAATAGAGTTAAGACAAACAAACCTTAGTTTAGGACAAAATTTACTAAAATTAGGACAATTTCACTTCGATTTAGGACAAATAAATCTCATTTTAAGACAAAATTAGAAGAAAGTATGACAAATTGAAGAGATTTTTAAGACAAAAAGGCAATAATTTATGACAAATTTTAACCAATCTAGGACACTTTTTAATAAAAATTATGACAAATAAATCTATTTCTAGGACAAATAAAATCGTTTTTTTATGACAAAAAGGCAAAGACTTATGACAAAACTAACTAAGGTTAGGACAAATTTTAGGACAATTAGGACAAGTGTGTGACAAAAAGTAGTTAGTTTTAGGACAGAGAATTTAAAGTGTATGACAAAAAAATAAAAAAAGAGTATGACACCCTAAACTACTGCTTTTCGGAAAGCTAACTATTGTAAATCAAAGGAAAAAAAGAGCAGAACTATGCAAAAGTCGAGAAAATGAGGATACCGCTGAGGAAGAGCTAGGAGGTCAAGTTGAGTTTCCATATCAAACTGCAGGTAAAATTCCTAAAATCAATTTTAAAAGGCTCAGATTTGCTCCGTGTCGCATTTAAAATTAAAGTTGGACTTATTGTACCATAAGAGGGTAAAAATCGAATCTGGGGGCAATTTGGAGCGTTTTAGAGAAATGAAAAAGAGACCTCATATTTTTAAGGTCTTCTTCTATCACTTAAAGTTAGAGTTCTTAAACTCAATCGTAACAAGCTGTTAATTACTCCCACCCATCGTCTGAATCCAAATCACTATCATAGCTGGAACCATTATCGTCTAAGAAACCTTTGTGAGTCCACTTAGAGTAAATTACTAAACCAACTGCCCAAATAAAGACAATAGTGACAACAACACCTAAAGGAATAGTAACCGCAATAATATCAAGATTGGTTAAACCTAATAAACGCAAAACGAATACAATCACTACAGCAACCGCTGTGAGAGCCATTGTAATAGCTAAAGTCAAGAGCGGTAAGTTCCACTTATTCACATATTTCATCTTTTAAACCTCTTTAAATCCTACACTTATACTCGCGCCCTGCGAGGTGATACCGCAGTAAATCTGAACCTTGTGTGACTAAAACCTCACGGTTTACTAAATCCACTGTTTGACCTAAACCATGTTCTAATAGCAAGTCATAAGCTTCTTGTAAAGATTTAAACGCTTCATGAGAACCACCTTCAACATCTGGGTGAACCTCTTTAGAGCGCTTTTTATACATTTGCTTTAACATAGTCTGTTCTACAGTTACAACACCCTCAAAACCGAGTATTTGTAGTGCTTTCTTAATTTTTCCTAATTCTAACATAATCTATCTAAACTTTCAAGAGACAATCACTTACTTGTAGTAATTGGCGCTTGCAACATAAACGTAACTTGGGTAGCGACCAACTGTATAAGGATGTTTCACAACCTTGTAATTCATTTGATTGTCTTGGAATTTGAGGATGCGGTAAGGGTTGTCATCCACAAAGACCGTAGGCTCAGACCTGTCTTTTGCAGACTGAATCAAACGAGCTAACATCTTCTCCTCTTGCTTCAAACTGTAAAAAGAAAGCAACGCTGAGTCACCATAACCTAGCTCGTTTAAAAGTTCTCTTTTCTTTTCAGCAATCTCCTTACTCGGACTCAAACTAATAAAGCAAATATCATCAGTGTGAGAGCCTACGAGACCTTGAAGATACCACTCAACCTCTTCATTGACTTTCATTTCCTCAACTTGATAAAACTGAGGGTTTGAGAAATGTTTTAACAAGTCTTTCTTCAATTCATAAGACAACTGTTTCTCCGGTTCATAAGTTGGCTTGAAATAAACCAAACGACTTGCAGAATCAAGAAATGTATTATCTAAATCAACATAAACGCGCAATCTTGTACCTCACTAGTTTCTTTACTTAACCTACTAAAACCTTATTTTATAGGGCTTTTTAGATTTTACATGCAACTCATTACACAAACAGTCTTTACACTCATGCTTATAGTCTGTAACTACTGAAGTGTAAGCTGAATCTTTCTCTTTCTTGGATTTATCTCCCTTTTTCAAACAGCTAATCTCCTTTTCGCTTTCTCAGTTAGCTTATTCTTTGTTTTTAAAGTACGAGCTGAAACTGAGGGTTTAGAAACTTTTGCAACTTTAGAAGCCTTTTTAACCTCTGATGATACACTTAGATCAACATTTTTGCTTACTTGAATTAGAACCCTTGCGAATAACCTTTGGTCTCTACTTCGCCAAACTTTTTATATAAGTCAACCAACTCACCATCAATGTATTTCTCTCGCAAAAATTCCTGATTGAGAGTAGACGAGGTGCACAGTTGCGCCATTTTCAAAGATACCCGTGAACAGTTTGGTTCATTGAAGTACGAGCAACACGAACCTCTCCAACTAAGTTGTTCTCTTTACGAATTTTAACCAAACTCTGATGAATACGATGAAGTTGAATCTTGAAGACCTTCTCAGTCTTACTTGTGTAACCTAAAGGGATATGGTAATTGCGCTCTGGGAGAACAAACTCAGCACCTAAATTACATGAAGGTAAGTTCTTCAACATATAAGGCTTCAACGAAATATCCACATCTTTTGTAATCCACAAGTGGAGCTGAATAGGAATTTCAAGACCTTCGACCTTCAGAGTAATTGTGCGGTTAATCGTAATATCTAAGTCCAAACCCTCTTGAACAAACTCTAAATCACCCCACAAGCGAGTGTTGAATGTGTACTTCTTATCGTGATACAACTGTTTCAATACATTGTTGACCACTTGTCTCTCCCAATAAGCTTTAATCTCTTGTGTGACCTTTACAAAAGGAGTTGAGGGAAATTTAGTTAAGTCTAAATCTGCTTTTTTCTGTTTCAAATACACCAACCCTCTCTAATTACTCACCAAATAAGAACTGTTCTTGGTCTTTTGCAAACTGTTCTGTATAGCGATCTAAGCGCATGTACATGGCAGCCTTAGAAATACCTTGCTTATCCGCCCACGTTAGGACTGGAATACCTTTAGAGTAAACAGCCTTAATGTCTTCACGCATCTGCTTAGTCGCTTTATCTTTCAAGTAACGCTTCAATTTCATTGGGGAAACTCGAAATAGAGTCTCTTCATTCTCTTTAAAAGCACCCGCTACCACATTGTAAGGGTACAGCTTAGACAAAACTTCTGGTGTTGCTTCTTGGTAAGCCACAACTCCACTCACTCGGTTCTTACGAGACTGTACTTTGACCTCATTTTGAGCTTCTAACCACTTCTTGAATGGAACCTCAAGACCACGTTTAAGACCAACCAAGTAAACGGTTTGTTCCTTTAATGGGAAACAAGTAAAATGCAAAACTGCAATACCCTCTGCACTTGCAAAAGCGTGAACTAATGAAGATAACTTGGACAAGCGAGTTACACCTGTTACCTCAGCTAGTTCATGTAGTGAAATAATCTCACTGTTATCAATTTTGAAGCCATCCTCCAAAAACTTGTCACTTTCGATAATTTCTCGATCTGTGAGGGGCGCTCTATCTACATAAGTCAAACCACGCACACGTGACTTGACCTCACCCGTTTGAACAGGTTTACTTGCAATTCCAATTCTACCACTTTGCAAACTGTAGTTAAAGGACGAGTCTTGAATTTGGTACTTAATTCTGTACTCACTCCGAGTTAAACCTACTTCTTCTACCATCTTATCTACCTTTCATACAATTTCAATTTTCTTCTTTTTAATTATATCACAAAGTTTAGTAAAAAGTCAAGAAAATAAAGATATATTTGTAGAAAACTACTTGGAAATCTTGGAAAATGAAAAGGAGAGAACTTCCGTTCTCCACCTTCAAATTAAGTTATAGCAAAGGGTAATCAACCATAGTTGAACCTTCTTCTGATGGATACCTCTTAACACCTCTGTATAAGGCTCTTTCAAGCCCATCTAAACCATGTGAAGAAGAGCTTACCAACTGTGCTGAAGAACTACCCAACAAAGACTTCAAGCCGTTTATTGTACTATGACCTACAAAGCGTCTAACAACAATTACTACATCAAAGTCTTTTAACTTATCTGGTACAAGTTCTGTATCATTGTGCGAACTTGAAGCGATAAATTCTAGCTCTTCTGCGCCTTTCTCATTAAGTACAAGAGACTTAAAGCGTTCAACTTGAGACTTCGGTAAGCCAATAATGGCGATTTTCTTACCTTTCAAATCAAAGTCATACTTAGAAAAAGTTCTGGAAGAGTTAGAAGATACCACCGTGTGAGGTGTGTTTATGGGTTTAATTTGGTTATCATGATGAACCCAAGCAATACGAGGAAGTTCTCCTACTTTAACTACCAAATCCACAGAGAGCGCAGTAGCTAGACGGTACTGCTTAACCAAATAGTCATTTAAGTTAAAGACACCACAACGAGAGCCGTGGTCTCGGAGAGAGTTCCCATCTGCATCAGAGGGAATATAGTGACCTTCTGCGTCTTGGTTAATAGGACAGTTTGGAATATAAACCATACCATTATTAACTTCAATCTCAGTTTCATACGTGATGTTAAAAATACGAGAACCTAAAACACTAAAGGAAATCACTAAACCATTACTTAAATCAAAACGTTTATAGACCTCAAAGTTATGGTCGTAGAGAACTTCTCCTGTTTCTACATCTTCAATTTCAAAACCACGCTCCGTCAATAATACAACACCACACAAGTCACCGTTTGCATTTGGTGAGAAAATACGAGGGCACCATTTGTAACTAGATGTCTCCTCTTCTGGGTACTCTGTTTCATCTGATGAACCTACTACTTCTTCAGTCGTAGGAGTTTGTGGAGCTTGACCTTTAGGCAGAAGCGCATGATCTTCTGAAGATACCGCAACAAGGTTTGAAGGACTATCTGAACGGGCTAAGTAATGATGCAAGACCAAATCTTGTTCTTCTTTAAACAAAGGAGCTAAAAAGTCTCAAACGCTTTATTGTCAAAAGCCTAGAAACTCTTTTGCCAATTTTAGGCGTTCCAAATCACCCTCTACTAAAAATATCTTTAATTGTCTTGCAGAAATTCATTTAAAAATTCTTCTCTAAATTCCATTAGAATCAACCTCTCTTATTCTTTCTATTTTTCTTTCTGGTTTTTATGTATACGAGGTACAAAAATGCTCTACAGTTGTACAAATGTCTTCCCACTTTATTCTATGTTGTGAGTTAATCGTTAATTTACTTGGGTCTACAAAGGTTTTTTTGTAACCTTACTACAATTATTATATCTCTCCTTATAACAATTATGACATACAAAGTAAGTCAATTCTCTTTGCTTTAAGCTAAACAATCTTTTTACTTTTGCGATGACAAATATCACAAGGCGCAGTAGTTGAAACTACTGAAGATGTAATATATCGTTTAGACCCATGAGGAATATTTGAGGGGGTAGAATCTAAAGTTACATCATTAAAGGAAACTGTAACTGAGGGTTCAACACCACTATAAAGAACGGTCTCCAAATCAAAAGCTAAGTTCTTCCTAGCTGGATTTAAAAATGAATCATAGTCTATATGTTTTCCTAACATAGTTCTATTATACCTTTTTCTTTCTAAAATTCAAGGAAATCCTAAATTTTTAGGATACCCAAAAAGCAGGTCTATACTGGTATTCTTACACTGTGCAAAAAGTTCTCAATCTTTTCCATAGCTTCATTTATCTTTGTTATTACTGCTGAGTTAGAGTAAATTTTTACAAAGGTACCGAAATTTTTCTGCAGTAAGTGGGTCATTAGCAAAAATTTGAAAAGTCGAGTACCAAACCCTCAGAACCTAAATTAAATTTCTGAGCTTGCGATCCTGTAACTTTCTTGGAAACCTCAACGTGTTCAATCGTGACACTAGAAATAGCAGTTACAACAACTTGAAATTTGTTGAAATTAAAAGGAAATTTTTAGATTTTGTAAAGTTATATTTCAAATCAAACTCATGAAACGACCACCTATCAATTCAAATAGAACTTGCAAAGCGTTTACTAAACCTGAGATATGATTTAACCAATAGGTGATGGGGTTTGTAGTGGTTGCCGTGCCTAACATTCTCTCCATTTTAGATCGAACTTCAGTCTCAGAATAAACTGCAATAGTGTAAGAGATATCAGAACAATGTTGAACCAACTGCAATGTGCCTAAAAATATGATTTACTACAACTTCCATCTGCAATTTAGAACGTAAAGTAGAGTTCAAACTATCAAGCTCTCGTTGTAACTTTTCACTTAACTTAAATAGAGGAACTTCAACTTGTGGAGTTTGTTTCTTTTGTTCCAACTCTTTTTAAAGTCTGTAGTTTAGACATTTCACTTTGTAAGTCCAACAAGCGGTTATCAATAACATCAATTAAATCCATATTACTTTACCTTCTTTTTCTTCTCTTCTTTATTTTCTTTATTATATCAAAAAAAGATAGAATTTGTCAAAGAAAAAAGAGGATACTGCTAGGTAAACACTCTCTTTTGTTCTTTTAAATTTCTTTCGCAAGCTGAGGATACCGCGGACTTTTTCTAATTATAAAGGTAAATCTAAAGGACTGTGAACTACCATAGTAGCTTTAAACCCATCTTTCTCCTTGTTTTCAACAACACTTTGAGCAACTTCCTGAGAAGAGTAAAGACCTATAGACTTAGAACCCGTTGAAGTCCAATCATTAGTTTCAGAATCGTAATTCTGAGACTCCATTCGAACTTCGTATTTAGGTTTTACAAAGCGAATGAGGTAAGTATTTACAATGAACGTTGCACCTACATGATTAGAAACCAAGGCAACATCTACCACGTAATAACCACGAGCCTTTAAAATATCTAGTTTAGACTGAAGTTTATTTCCCTCAAATGTTGAACCTGCTTTTTCAAGAGTGACGTACATGGACTCTATATCTGCTTTTGTGAAAATTGTTGTCATATTTATCTCCTCAATCATTTACTGAGCTTTAACATCAGGTTTAAACCTAGAAAAACCAAGAGGGTATTTATCTCCTAAAGCCTTTAATGACTCTATCTGTTCCCTTTCAGTCTTATCTCTGTTTGTAGTTATCAGAATTAAAAGACCATCTAACTCTAAGTCATACCCCTCAGATAAAAGCTCCCTTACAGTCTTAGATGAAATATAGGTAAAATCTGAATATTTACCTACCATGTAAAGGTCTCCATCCCAATCTTGCGAGATGTAGAAACTAGAATTTACTGGAATAGCTACTGTATCTACAAAAATTCTGAGAGTGAGACAATCCTAAACTCTCTGCTATCCCCACAAGAGTTGAAACTTGCTTTGCTCTACTCATAGAGCTGAAGGTGTACTCAACATTATTTTTACCTAAGTGCATATAAAACACCTCTGGTGAAAAGTGCTTCTTGTTGCTCTGTAGAGTTATTTCCCATTAACATCAATTAAACCCCTTTCTTTTACCGAAGTTACGAGCCAATTCATTGTGTTCCAAAGTCCATTCAACCCCATATTTACGAAAGCTCTGAACCATATCACTGTACTCAATCAAGAAGTCCAAACCACTCTTTCTAGTAGTTAAATCAACGACATTAGACGAAGGTTGTGAGGAAAGACGTCCCATCAAGAAGTTTAACTTACTATCATCTATGTAATAATCGTCAGCAACCCTACCTAAAAATAACTACTTTATCTTCTAAGTGTTTACCTGATTCAGCACTCATTTTATTCACTATCCTTCCATACAAACAAAGCCCCTAAACTATTCAAGATATAGAAAAGGTACTTACCAACATTAGCAAAGTTCCCTTGAATAAGAGCTTTAGCTAACTGCACAAAGTTGTAGAACAACCAAAAACTCCACTGTGTTGATAGCTTCAAAACATTGAGTCCATTTGCTACCAAAGATAGAGCAAAAGCTAGGGGTTGTAACGTAAGCAAGAGGATTCATGTTACCCTGATACCCAATGTAGTTTGTAAGGTAAGAGAAAACAAAGGAAATCACTACCAAGGCTGGTACAATCCAATTTAGACGAGCTTTTGAGATAGTGTTGGCTTTACCATCTTGCGACTTATTCCACAAGTAAATAGCACCAAGGTAAATCAAGAAAGTTACTGGGTAAGTAATGATTGCAGCTTTGTTACCTAGGATATAGTCAATCAACCCAGACAAGACTGCATTGATAATACCTAGATAATTCCCTAACTTACTTAATTTACCTGTAAATCGAGTGGACATCATGGAAATCGCTACATTTACTACGGAAATCCAACCAAATGGAATGAACATAGTCCAAGAACCCCAATCTACTAACTGGTTGAGCCATTTAGTGTGATACCCTGCAGAAATTGCAATGGCGAGAACCATTACTACACCTAGTAAATCAAACCACTGCGAAGTGGCGAATTGTTTTAGTTTTTGTTTCATTTGTTTTTCCTTTCAAATTAGTTATAGCTAAGACTGCTAGCCATATACTGAGAAATGTCTGAAAACATAGACTCTAAAGACTCTGAGAGTTCCTTCAATGTCACAAAGTCTTTCTTGCTTGAAAAAGTTAATTCAGTCTGTTCATCTACGGAAAGTTGAACAGTTAAAGCGTTTCCTTGCTTCCCTTCGGTCTGTAATTTAAAGTAATTTGCAGTGTCGGAATAGGCGCTAATGTGTAAGTGTGATAAAGTCAGTTTAGAGTCATGAACTAGTCTACCTGTGAAGTCATAGTAACTAAAAGTTACTGTTCCACTTAACAACTCAGTGTAATTGAAAATCAAACCACTTTTACGTTGACTTAAATCGTAGAGAACCTTCAATAACGGTACAAAAGACTTCAAGGACTCTAACAACTTTATAGTTTCTTCTGGGTGTTCGATATTTCGATAATAGGTGACCAAGTTATGTACAGGGTCTTTTTTAGAATAGGCTTTACGGTCAAATAGAGTAGCTGTTAGAAAAAGTGGGCGAAGTTTGGATACCCTCTAGGTTTAGCGACACAAGGTAAGGCAAGCTTTGGTTGGTTAATTCTTCTGATAGTGAAATCAAAGAACGTAAAACCAAAGTATTATCTTCTAACCAAAGATAAATAGTTTCAGATTCACAACTTACATTCTGTTTTTGTTTTTAAGACATCAATCATAACAACCCCTTCTCTATCTAGTAGAGAACTAAAAATAAGTCTCTAACTTATAGTCAAATTGAGCTAACTCAAACTCATTGACAACAACTTTTTGTTGTAACTTAGTGTAAATGGAAAGAGCTTTATCATAACTACAATTTAACATAAACTGCACTTCATCTAAAGTTAATTTCTTTCCACTTGGCTTTTTCGTTCGATTCATAAGACTCAACCTTAATTTGATTCATGTAAAAAAACCAATAGAGTTTGCAATTTGTTTATCTGTTGTAATGAAACGAACTTGACGAATAATTGAAGAATCTACAAGAGACTCTTGGGTTAAATAAGCAACGTAAATAAGCATAAATCCAACCTTTCTACTCAGTAACCAACGTAATCAGTACAGTTACTTTGTCCTTACCTTTTTCATTTAGCTCCAACAAGCGAGACTTTAATTCAGCTAAAGCAATCTGCAGGTCGCTTGAGCGTACATCCTCTTTACTTACAGTTAAAGTCAGACTCTCTACGTCCTTAAAACCTACAGTTGTTTTGACATCTTTAAATGTATCGGAAGGTACTTCAACATCCTCTTCACAGAACCACTCTACCAAGTTTGTGAGCTTAACCGTATAGCGGTCAGTTTCCTCAGTATAAGAAACAACCAAACTTGTATCAATAACTGGGAAACCTCCCAAATCGTAGTAGAAAAGGGAAACTTCTTCACCGATAGTACCTGTAAAGTAAGGAGGAAAATCTCGATTTGGATTTAAAGAACACAAAAATCTTAAAAAATCCAGTTGTTGTTCCACTAAGTTCAGTTGAGCTAACAGTTCTCCAACCGACTCTACAACCTCAAACGAGTCTAAAAGATGAAGTCCAATATCATAACTTCTTCGGTAAAAACAAACCAAGTTGTTTATAGGTATTATTTGTTTCTTCATTTGTAGTGAAACCTAATATCTCAGACTTGCGAGCGACCACAAGTGGGATACCATTGTTACTGAGTAAGTCATTAATATAAAGCTAATTTGCTTTTGTAGTTGAACGTCTCCAAATAGTAAATCTCCTTTTCTGCTGCCTTTAACTGTTTTTTTCCAAAGGCTTGATTTGATTAGAAAAAAATCTAAGCAAGCGTCAAATTCCTCTCGTCTCAACTTTTCTAGTTCTTTTCTTAATTCTTCTGTTGTTTTCATAAAATCAATACTCCACTAAAATGTACAACAAATCTTCTTCTGTTACCCCTATCTTGCTTATCTAACCAATCTAAAAATACGCTCCCAAGTTTGTTTTTGTATTTTTCACTATCCACAGAGCTTAAATATTCACGTAGAAGTTTCTTGCTACATTCATATTTAGTAAATAAAGAATCTGTAGTGTAAATGTCAGATGGAACTTTTTGGTAGTAAATCCAAAAAATATCATATAAGCGCTCATAGGGTGAACTGTAACTAGTCTCCATCAAAACAACGCTATCTGAATAAGCATCAAACTCCTTTAAATCAGAAGAACAAGTCCACTTTTTAGGGGTACTTTTCTAACAATTTGACATAATCTACTTGTTTAAAAAAATCATTACAATATTACTCATATTAAACTCCTAACTTAAATGGTATAACCCATTTTTAATCAAATTACCTTTCACTTTATTAGTCATTTCTCTAAGTGTAGACTCCGCAAAAATCAGAAACAGTTATAGTATCAGACACCTTATAACAAAAAGAGTTTGAACCGCCCCATCCTTTAGAATATACGGTTAATTCACCACCGTCTACATCAAAAGAGTAAGAACCACAAGTATATTTACAATTGTAGTAAGTAACTTCTACAAACAAATTATCCGAGTCTACTAACTCCAATTTTACAGTATACTTTTTCTCAAAATTAAACACCAATTCCGCAGACAAAGTTTGCATAATTCCATCTGAGATATCTGATGAAAATGTGTTCAAAACTTTATAAACTGGAAGTAACTGACGTTGATAAGAAACCCATTTAGAATAATCTTCGGAACTTTTATAAGAGAACCGAGACTTAAATAAAGGTAATTTAAATAAGCGCGTATACAAGTAAAGATACCCATCTTCTCTACTATGGCAAGTCTCAAAACCAATACCTAACTCTTTAAAAAAAGAGCATTAACCTTTTTGAGTAGTAAGTGTTTGTGAGTTCTCACTGTAAAAAAATATCTTTTTAATTCATTATAATCAAGTGTTTCGGTTATCATAAATTAGTCCTCTCAGTTCTCTATTTTAATCAAATCTAGGCTCCATGGCCTCATAAAAATGTAGCAAGCTTATCTTCTAGTTCTTTTACTACCTCTCCAAATTCACTAAACTTTCTAAAGGACTGTTCTACAGACAATTTCTGTTCAAAATTACCGAGATAATCCTCTTCACGAATGTATTGAGAATTTTGCAAGGGTTTCAAGAGATACCCCTCCACCTAAGAAAAAAAGATAGTTGAGTATTCTGCATCATAAGTTAATCGTTTACTTATCTTTTAACTTATAAGGTCGTCTCATAGTTAAAGCACAATCATAGTTATGTAAACTTAAACCTTCTAAATTAAAGTAAAGATCACTAAACCCATTATCATAAGATTTAAATCCAACTTCAAAAGACACCCTCTTTTTCTAACAATAGTTTAGTCTTATTTAAGAAATCTACTACCTTTAAAAGCATTTTTCAAACCAAGTTTGAATACCTACTGTTGTAATCTCTTGGTTATAACTCTCAATCAAACCATAAAAAATATTCTTATCCTCAAGGTCAAGGATTTTTAAAACTAGCTAAACCTTCTTTGTGGTCTTTATCTTTAACTAAAAATACCCAATTCTTCTTGTAATTAAAAGCTCAAAAGCTAAACCTAAATCATAATCTACTAACTTCTCTTTTTAGTTGTTGAGTTAAAGGAGCAAAAATCTTATCATCAAGCAAACTTACTGATTTTTTTCTTTATTTAGTGTTTCTTGTGCTTTTTAAAAGTTGTTGTTCTGCTTTCAGAGAACCAAGTTTATCTTCTAACTCTTTAATTTCTTTATCTAGTTGTGCTAATTTTTGTCACAGTTGTCACCTTCTCTTATTTAATGATTTAATTATATCAAAAACAAAAATAAAAAGTCAAGGAAAACCCTCGACTTTCGTTGAATTTTCGGAATACCGCAAGTGGATTATTAGCAATAAGATTTAAATCTACGATTAATGTATCGTTTGTCTTTTGTGTGCCGTCCATAAGGACGGAGACCTTCTTCTGTTTGAAGGTAAAGAGTCTCTACCACACTTGTTAGAGGTCTGTTATCTGGTGTGCAAGCAGTTACTTTGCTATGGAAAACCACATTTAATTGCACATCTACTCCTCTTCAGTTGGGAGGTTAAAATCTCGGATACCGAGAACTGTTGGTACTTGTTGTAATTTCATAGGTAATTTCTACTTTCTAATATTTTTTTCTAATATTTTTCTTGTGCCAAAAGCATGTGTTAAACCAGATGTAGTTAACACCAACCAATTTAAAGGTGAATCGTATTTACTTCGTAAATGCAAAGCGTCAAAATTTAGAGGAACTTTCGTGCTAAAAGTAATCAACTCTTGCCAACATAAATGTGCCAAAGGTTTAATTGGTTCATAAATTTTAGTGTAGGAGTCGGTAAAACAAAAGAATACCTACTGTGTAAACATCCGTTGTACCATCAGATAGTTCTTTTCTGTAAGGAGGTTTTGTAATTCCAATATTTGTAAGAAAACCCACCTCAAATTGGTCTGACTCAGCACTCAAAGGAGCTAAAGTGCCCCAAAATTTGTTGAGAAAACCCATATCATAAACACTCATGGGGTTGTTTACTGGAAATTGGTCTTTAGGGATACGAATTTCAAAACAGTTGTACAGTTTTAGTCATTTTAGTTTCCTTTCTTAGTCTAAATAGACTTTTTGTTTTGTTAGTGACTTATCGTAATCTAAATCGAAGACACTAGTAAAATCACCATCGTAGTCTCTTACGAAAAGCTCAAAATCCTCGATTTTTAAGGATACCGCTAATTCATATAGTTCTTTAATGGTCATAAGTTTTCACCTCGTAAGCAATCTCAACAAGTAGCAAGGCAATCGCAACTACCATAGAAGCGCCTACCCAAGTTTCCAAATAAAATCGAATTTGAGTGTTAGGCACTATATGCCAAGCTAAAAGAGAAATAATAGTTGGAATAAGCGCCAGGTACGAAGCACTTGCGCCTTTCGACCAAAGTTCAAAGACCTATAAAGTTCTATTACTGAGTTCATTTTCTTACCTACCTTTACCAAATTTCAATATCATGTGAACCACAATTTGAGCAGTGCAAATCATCGGTGGATTCTCCTGTGAACATAGGGGTCAACTCTTTATGACCACAATCCAAACAATATACTAAAACATAACCTTCATTCATTTTTCACACCTAACTACTTAATTTTTATTTCCTACTTGTAAACAACAAAAATAACTGCGCAAGAACTCAAATAAAAACCTAAAGCAACATAAAACAAAATCTTAGTTAGGAGTACATAAATGATTTCTCCGAAAAAGATAGATACCCTAAGCTAAGGAACAAGACTAATGAAACCTTATCCAAATAACTAAAAGTAAATCTTACACTTACTTTTGCACTTCTTGAGAGAAAAAACTAAGCACCCCTTCAAAAATAAGAATCACCAAGCATAAAAAGGCATTACAACGAAAAACAGTTAACACCCCTAATGTAAGTAGGAGTTTACTTAAATTAGTTACATCTACTAAATTAAATTGTAACCAAGTGACCCAATAAGTAAAAATAAATAAACCAAGATAAACTAGCGAATAACTAGCTATAATCAAACGTTTCTTAAACATCTTAAACTTAAACCTCAATCAACATAATGCCAATAAACTTAGCAAGACTAGAATCATAATCTCGTAACTCATACTCAGTCACAATCAATTTATCTCTAACTCGATTTAAAAAGTATTGGACTTGCTGAGGAGTTAAATCAAACTTCTCTTGCAAATCATCCCAAGTCAGAGTTTCAAAAGTGTAAATCTGTTTAGGGAAACAACTTGTATTTGAACGTGCTGTGTACTTTCTACCTAAGTATTCCATTAAGGTTAAATCTGTAGATAAACAAACGCAATGTCTTTCGTTCCAATTACCAACTAAATCATCTACAAAATTCAAGTAAACTGCATACAATTCCATATACCACCCCACAAACTACAACCCTACGGTTATACAAGTGTTAGAACCCTCATCTAAAAAGTAAAAGTCACTAAATACTTAAAGGAATCACTATAACCTAAAAACTTCAACTACAATACGCAATATTTCGGAATCAAGTTCAATTTTGTAAGTCTTAGCACAAAAATATCTCTATTCAAGTCAGTCTCCCTATCACAATCTATAAACTGAAACTTAGGAGACCCTAACCTCACTAGACACTACTGAAACTGAGTTTTTACCATACAAATGGTTTAAAATTTTATCTATATCTGAGAAATCAGTAACTAAAGGATTATCTTCAATTAGCGTGACTAACTTAGTTATATGACTCTTAGTTGTAACAACCATATCAGTTTAAACCTCTTTTCCATTTTCTCTATTATATCAAAAAACATCAAATAAAGTCAATAGAAAAAAAGAGCTAAACCGCTCTTTTTCTTAGTTTTTCGTAACGTTTGACCAATAAATTAAGTTCTTGTTGTAAGGGCTGTACTTACTGTATCTTGTAAACAACAGAACTAAAAAGCATTGACAGAATCAAACTACCAAAAGAATGTAAAAGCTGGTACAAAACCATGCGTATTTACATAAGTTTGAAGCTGACTTCCTGAAAATACTGGTACCTGAATCAGTAAATGGAGATGGAACGGTAGGATTATAGGGAAGACCCAAATACCCAAATCATAAACCAACGAACAAATGGACTAATCACTAAAGCCAGTAAAGCAGAGACTAATAGCATCCAATTATCCAAATGGTTTAAATGCTTGTAAGCTTTACTCTTCTCTTTAGCACAAGTCAAATATAGACGACCTTTCAACTTAAAGTATTTGCAGTAAATGTAAGAACTTTCGAGTTTCCCCATAATGATACCCAAATAGTCGTACTCCATCGTGTCTACATCTGTTACATCAACTGTAAAATCAACCATATCAAGTTCTTTTGCTTTTTCTACTTCAGGTTTAAGCAACGAAGTTAAATGATCAAGTTTCGCGCGCTCTTTATTTAAAGCACTATCATCTGTCAACAATGCTTTATATTTAATAAGCAAATCTGAATAGGAATTGTTCTTGAATAGTTTCATTGAAACCGCCTTTCCGAAGCTTTTCTAAATTAGTTAAAAGTATATCACAAAATGTTAGGGTTTGTCAATGGAATCTAAGGAACCAAAGTACAAAAACACTATTAAGTTTCTTACCTAAAGAAGAATCTCTAAACCAACAAGTGTAAAGCTCAACGTAAAACAGAGAACTAAGAAGAAGTAAGCATAAAAACCCAAGTGAGGCACCCATAAGCAAAGGATGTGCATCATAAATGCGCGTCCATATAGGATTCACAAAAAAATAAAAATAAGAGCTGAAATAAGCAGTGATAAGAGCAAGTAAAACCATCAACATATAACCAACCACAAACGCAGAAATTCGCAATAGATACCGAGTGTACTCTTTTGGTTTATCTTTGTACAAAGTTAAGTAATCCTCAGAGCCAACCTTCTCCCATTTGTAGTAAGTGTAAGGAAGATTTAAACCAGCAACCACTTCTGGAAGTAACCCTAAATCAAAAAGCTCAGTTGAAAGAATATGAAGGGTTAGCTTTTCTGAATACCGTAAACCCTTCGCAAATTGCAAATTCTTTGTCATTACTTCCGTTACTTTAGCTTTCACTTGCTTAGAAATTGGAGAACTACGGAAAGTCTTAGGTAAAAAAATTCACGAAACTCATCAAAAATAAGCTTGTAACAATTCAACCATTTTCTACCACCTTATCAAATCGAAGAGTATGTTGAAATTCTTTGGCGAACTTAAAGCGACGGAAAATCAAATTTGAACCAATATTAGCACAAACCCAAATGAAAGATACCCCAATGACTGCTAGTAGACACTCAAACAAAGTTGGTGCAAATAATGTAGGTTGTAGTAAATTCAAATAAGTTTTTGAAAACAAATATACAGGCCATGTAAAAATCAAAACAAAAACAAACCAAAGTAAGAACCTTTAAAAATATAGGCTCTGTGAAGCGAGAAATCGCCTCTGGTCGATTTTTTTATAAAAAGGTGAGGGTAAATACACCATCTTCTTTTTCAATTCGTGTATAGGCGATTTTATAGCCTAATTTCGAGAGTGCTTTTTGGAAGAGCAGTATAATCAAAGCGAGATAAGTCAAAGAAAAACTACCGAAATTTCAGTCATACTAAATACTTCCATTTGAGCTAGAAAAAGGGCAAAAATCCTCAACCATGTACTCAATTTTCTTTTTCTTCTTCCTCAAGTTCTCTTTGTTTACGAGACTGTTCAAGCTCCTTTAACTTGCGACTTTCGTCACCAAATAGAAAACCCTAACCAAAACATACTACACCTCTTTTCTAGTTGAGTTACCTGTTAAATATTTAACAGGTAATAGTGTATAAGTATATAAAAAGTACACCAAATAAAAACAAAAAGAAAAATAAATAATAGACCTAACAGTCTTAAAACTAAAAAGACCTGAAACTAAAGCAAATAAATGCAACAACCCAAAAAGAACAAACAAAAAGCCAAAAAAATTCAAATCCAAAAACTGAAAAGAATAGTCAATCGGATAAATACTAATTCTATATGTTTAAACATAGTTACAACCCTTTCCTAATTGATATTCTAAGGAAACCGTATTGATACCCCTAAGTCCTGTAATTGTGATTTGCTCAGAACTTACAGAAAACCCAAAGGGATATTGGATAGCTTGTCTTACCTCTCTTGTCGTCAAAGGAAGTAGGTTATTAAACCAAAGATGAACTTCAGTATCATTCAAATCTGTGAAATCTAAGTGAGCTGAGTTGTGCATTACCTTTTCAATTTCAGTAGGTGGAATAACTGCAACTTTTACCCAATTAGGTGCTAGTGCTTGAATAACTGCTACGACTTTCCCTCTCAAATAAACGTAGGTGTGGTAAACATAACCGTCCGACATAGGATTGATAGAACCCTCAATCGTAAAGTCAAGCTCATAGTTATTCAATTTACCATAACTATAAAAATCTTCACTCACTAAGGTTTGTTGAATGAAAGCGGAAAGTTTTCTAAACGCACTTTTCTGTTTCTGAGAGTAAGGGAATGTCTCAATTATAATATTATCCATCTTTTCTTCTTTCTAAATCAAATCAAACTCAATAAACAAATTAAATTCGTTCTTTCTGCTATGTGGAGTCAACCACAAACCTTTGACTTTATAAGGTTTTTCAATTCGCTCAAGAGAGCGCATAAGACCGTGTAGTTCTTTCATGTTATCCACATAGTAGTGAGGGTAAGCACCCCAATTATAATTTTCAACTTTACCATGTTGGCGAAGCTTTTTGTGGGATACCCCTGGTGTGTTGCGTAGAATGGTGTAAAAAACTTCCCTATCACTACTAATGTTAGACGAGAACCAAATTTTTGTGGAGTTCATTCTTAAATACCCCTTTATCAAAACATAGCTTCAAAAGCAAACTCAGCTAGTTCATCTGTTGAAATCTCTCGAACTGAGCTACCGTAACTGTATTCATTCTCTAATGCTGACTTCAAAACTGCAAAGGCTAAAAGTCTATCTCGCTTATTCATCAAATCTTCTACAGACAAGAAAATCTCTCCATCAAAGTCAAAAGAATCTTCGTCTGCTTGATGAGATACTGCTAGGCAATTCAAAAGTCACCTACTGTAGTTTTTAATCAAATTGTTTTCAATCTTTGCTACATAGCCCACTTCAAATTGGTTATCTGGATAAATAGACCGAGGGCGAGACTTGTTCTCATAGTGGTCTACATAAATTTCTTGACCTAATGTAAATCGGTCTTTTGATAAAACTTTGTCTAACATTTTCAACCCTTTTCTAACTTTCTAATTCAAAACATCATTTAAACCCTAAATTCAGTTGTGTGATTTTTCTCAATTTCCTCCCACTTATTCTCAAACGTACCTGTGTACTCAGCAGAAGGTGGCTGAGTTTTTAGAATAACTTACAATAGCTAATAGTTCTTCTAAAGTTAGTTTAGCTAACTTCAGGGGATGTGTTGGTTGTTCAAAACCATCTTCATGCACTACTGTCTTTACAATCTCACCTTTGTCCGTCATGTGAATCTTATGTTCCAACAAGACTTTACCTAAAGGGTCTACGATAGCGTGAGTCCCAAAATGTTCCTCACTTAAAGCCAAGTAATTCAACAAAATTTGAACATCTGAGCCAACAGTTTGTACTGCTTTTAATAATTGTTTTGTGCGCACCTTTTACCTCCGTTAGTTTGTGACAACAGGAACCAAGTTCCAAACAAAAACAAAATCTAAACCGATTTCATGATCTAAATAGTCCGACTGTCGCTCATACTTTCCAATATAACCACCCCACTTAGACCAGCGGAAACCACCATAATTGCTTACATCATGCTTGTTCCAAATAGGAGACAACAACAAAACATAACCAAATTTAGTAGAAACCCCACAATAGTCAAGAGTGCGAGCTAAGTGTTTTCCTAGCCAATATAAGGTACCGCCACTAGCCGAATTATTTGTAAAGTGAGACCTCTAAAGCCTTCTCTAAATAAGCTTTGACCTGCGTAGCATTATCGGATACCCCAAAGAAATTACTTGTACCTTTTGTTTCTCTACGAGACAAAATTTTGGAAGTTGTTAAAGGTTCAATATCTTGTTTACCATTTAAGTGAGTTAAATAGACACCTTTAGTATCTAAATCTCTACTATCTTCTTCAACAATCCTTGTGTGTTGAGTTTCCAAAGATTCAGAAAAACCAGGAAACTCTTGATTATAAACAATCTGAGAATGAGTTTCCTTCAAAATAAGTTGCCAAGGTTGAAACCTCAATGAATCATCATTTTTCACACCCAGTAAATGAGGGTCTTCTTCTTGCATCTCTTTCCAAAGAAACGCACGCAAATCTAACTTAGCTTGATCGTATTTCAAATCAATGTAAGGAATAGTTGGAAGAGTTGGGTGATACCCCTTGCTAGTTACGGTTATACTATAAGGTTTATTTGCACTCACTTCCTGCAAATATTCAACTAACTGTTTAGAAACCTCTACAACTTGAACCTGTGACTCCCCTAACGGAAGAGATAAATTAAGACCCTCCAAAAAGGTATGGACTTCGTTTTCTGTTTCAAAGAAAGAGTGTACATAATACTCATCTGAGTCTTCTAGCCAAGCAGCATAATAAGATTTAATTGAAGTCATAAACTCTAACCCCCTAGTCTAATGAACCGTTCAAGGGAGGATACCACTGAGTTACTGCTACAACTTCCTCCCACTTATTTTTAAATGTATCTTTGTAGTCTTCAGAAGGTGGTTGAGTTTTGGTGTACTTCACAAGGTCAATTAACTCTGCTAGTAAAACCTCCCTCAACTTGGTTGGACTAGTTCGCTGTCTACGACCGTCATCATAAACTAAAGTTCGAACAAGACGACCTTGATTATCCATATAAACCAAGTGTTTCAAAGAACTCTACTTGAGGACTTATCAATTACTTCAAAGTCAAGTATGTGGTGTTCACTCAAGGCTAAATAGTTTAACAAGGTTGAAACATCTGAACCAAGTTCTTACATTTCTTGTATTACTTGTTGTGTACTCATCAAACCCCTCCCACTAAAAACTTAATTTCTTCCCACTTAGTAGTACAAATACCTCGGTATCTCAAAGGAGTTTGGTGTTTACTACGCTCAATAGCGTTTTCTAAATCAGCTAAAGTAACTTCCATAGGGAAACCTTTAGATTGCTCAAAAGTTTCAAAAGATACCGACTTTCGCAGCTGACCATCTACTGTTGCATAAATGTCAACCTCCAAAAGTGAATCGTCCACTGCTTTATATAAATATTGTAGCGTATTTGACGGACTCTGTTGTAAGTATCGACTAATCGTTAAAAAACCATCAACCTCACTGTGTCCCATTACTTGATCCAAGTTAGTTAGTATTAGTTCTTCTTTCTTCATTTTTTTTACTCCTTACAATCCAAAGCCTTTTGGAACTCTTCATTTGTGTGTTGTGTTCCACCTTTGTTAATCAAAACATAGTAGTCAATTAAAGCATTCCAATCTTCGATATAAGAGTGGACAATGCTAATCGGATACCGCTTGATGTTTAACCATTCTTGGAAGGATAAATCAGTTACATAATATTCTTTACCCTCAAAGGTAATCGGAAATTGACCTGTTAAAAACTCTAAAATTGCAGTAAACCGTTGTTGACCATCAAACAAAACGTGATCCATTTTAGCACGTTTTTTCATCCTCGTCAAACCACCAATCATTTAAGTAAAACGCACCAATAGGTAAACCATTGAGCATAGATAAAATCAACTGTTCCTTCTGTTCTTGTGTCCAAAACCAACCCACGTTGAAACTCAGGGGAACCAAGAACCGTTAGGATATTCCTCACAGTATGTTGTAAGTATTGTACAAACTTTCAAAGCTAGAGGAATATGTGTCACACCGAACTGTCTTAATATCAACACCTTGATTTTCTTTATTTGGTCGAAATTTAGATAGATTAGACATCTTAAAGCTCCTTCTTTAATTGCATAAGCGTCAATTCTTGTCCAAACATGAAATAAAAAAATACTTCCCTTGCGATACATAATCTCTTACTGCTCTCACAAAAGCTAATTGACGAGTCTTAGAACTTTCTAACTTCAACTGATTTGTTTCATTCAATTTCAAGTTCAAAAATACGATTGATGTATTCTTTTTGACGAGGTGAAAGGTCAGACTCAGAATAGATACTCCAATTGCTGAGCGAAAAACTTTTCTTAAAATCATTGAACAATGCTTTTACGGTTACGTTGTCCGTTGTGTTTAGGGTTGCAAATAACCATTACCTTTTGCCCCATGACCTTTAAAAACCTTGATAATCTCCACGAATTACCATAGACTCCAATTTGTTAAAAATTTAATAATGTTGGTTTCATGAACCTAATCTCCTTTTCTATTTTCTCTATTATATCAAAATTGATTTATTTTTGTCAAGCGAAAAGAGAGGCATACCTCTCTCTCTTTCTTTATTTTGGAATTGTAATCTTCACAATTTACCTCTAGTTATCTGTAATTTGTGCCGTTTGATATACAAAACATATCTTCAAAGTTCTTATAATCAGACTCAATCCTAAGCAAAGTCTCATCAACTTCTGTTTCATGAATCATCTTTCCTACACTACATTTTTGACCACATAGGGTTCTTTTTCCTTGGGAACAATCACTCTTTTCAATTTTCATCTCACCAAGTTTAGTACCCAACTCAAGTAAGTCTTTTTCGTAGTTTTTAGAGCAAACTACAAGTAACTGACCGTTCAAGTAACCAAATTGATAAGTCAAACCATTTGAGGTCAAGCCTAAACTGCCGTCATCAAGTTTGATAAGGCGAGCGAAATGCTCTTTAAAAATGTGATACCAACTGTTGATATAGAAACAAGTTACCTTCGTGATAATTTAACCAATCTATAAGATCGTCATAGTAATCGCTAATTTCATAATCAATGACATTAAAGCAAGGCTTTTTCTGATAAGTCAATCTAATCAAACTTAACTTCGGTTCAAATTCAAAGCGAAGTTGAGGGATACTGAGTTCAGTTAACCTCTGATTAAGTTGCTCAACTTTCAATTCTACTTGTTGTTTTCCGTCCAAATACATACTCTCCCTCAATTCTTAATTGCTTTGGTTTACAAACCATCTCTTCAAACTGCTTAAACGTGCTAATAATATAATCTAAATGCTTCACTACTTCCGTCTCATGACAAACTCTAGTCATAGAAACCTTAGTACCTAAAGGCTCTCGGCTATGAGGCATTCCAAGTATCTCTAACTTCAATTCACCCAATTTAAAACCTGACTTAGCTAAGTCTTTTGCCAATGTAATTCTTGTAAGCAAAAATAACTAAATACTCTCTATCGTAACTGAAAACGTAAGTCAAGTGACTTAAAGTCAAAGTTACCGTAGAGTCATTTGGAATAATTGCGTGAGCAAAACCATCTCCAAAGTAAGAAATCAGTTGTTTGTACAAATAGAGTTGTCTTTCTTGCACACCCAACCAAGATAAAAATCTCAGACGGTGTGGAGTCAACAATAGAAGCTACCCACTCATAGAAGTTACAGGAACTCAATTTGTAAAGTAACTGAACCACTTTACCCTCAATGTCAAAATGGAACGAAAGTTGAGGGATACCAAGGGTTGTTAGTTTATCATTTAATTGGGCTACTCTCACTTCAATTTGTTGTCTTTCTTCTAAGTTCACCAGTAACTTCTCCTTCTATTTGGTTCTCTAATTGGAGTGCCTGTTCTTACATATTTGTAAATATTATCCAAATCAACAATCACATTATCAAAAATGGGAACTCCGTTACTTGGTTGAACATAACCAAATTCCTTACTTTGTGCCTTTAAGTCTGCAGTGTGCCGTTGTTCGTACTTATCATTTTGGCGACTAATCTGAGTAGCAAACAACCCAGTCAAACGCTTGTGTTCAGCAACTTCCTCATATTCTGTGAAACCCCAAGTTAAACCTGCATCAACGACCTTAGAGTATAAATCAACCGTCTTTAGAAATTTTTCTTTCTTTGGAAACCACAGTTAGTCACCTACTTCCTGCGAGCCTAACTCTTCATATTTGACAATATAAGAAACCTTAGACCAAAACCCTCTTATCATAAAAAGTAAGGGGAATGAAAGAGTATAAATCTCCTACAAGGTATCGATAAAGCAAACGTAAAAGCGTCTTCTCTTACAGAATTATCCAAACCACTTGGGTCAGAACAGATAAAACTACCTACTGTTATAGCATCAGCACCCAACTCTGCGAACTCAAACTCTGAACGCATAAAAACTGATACGAAATCCACAACTGCTGATAAGTCTTCACTCTCAATTCTTTTGTAATAAGTTCAATTTAAAAATCTGATTCTTTATCTTTTACGGAAGAGTAAGACTCCTTATAAATTTCAAGTCTATGTAACATCATAGTTCTCCTACTTCAAGCAAACCTTCACTAAGCATAAACGGTAAAGGCGCTTGTTTTAATTTATTCTTAGGTACACAATCAGACAGAGCAGACTCGAAGCCTTAGCCATATCTATCAACCAAAAATCTGAGCTATTTTTGCATGATGTCAATAGACCATTGACCTTTTTAGTTTACAATCCTTGAGCAGTTTTGAAACTTCAGATACCACTAAATCCTTATTTTCTTCGTAGCGCTTCACTAAAGTTTCTTCATGGTTGATATAGTTGATATAATCGTGGTTCTTTTGCATAGGAGCCGAAACTCCAATATCAAGGAAATTCTCCTTCATAACTTCTGGGTGCCAATAGGGAGAAATTCCAATCACTTCTTTTGTATCAAAATCTACAAAAACTCTATACTCTGTGTGCAAAGGTAAACCGTTATAAATTGTGGGGTTATTTTCCTTATCATCAATAAACTCACGAACGACCCACTCGTTGTTTGAGGATACCCATAAATAACTCGATTATTTAAAGGCGAAAGCCATCTGATTTGCTTGGTGTTGAATGTACCACAAGTAAGAACCTAACTCTGATATTTCTTGACCTTTAGTAACTTTGGCGTTTCTAAAATCAAACTTTGATGAGAACGTACCTGTTTTTGATAAAATAATCTTTCTCTAAGTCTAAATCGAAAACCTTCATAGCAAATCGGTTAATAATCTCTAAAGACAAAGGACTCAACTCTCTAAAAGTCATAAACACGTGTACTTTTGCAATAAAAGCCAACGGAACTTTTAATGATTCGAGTTTTTGGAATCTTAAAGAATTGTGTTTTATCAACCACTTTTTTTAATCGCAAAGAGCCAATTTGACATTGTGTTTGGGTCGTGATTTAATAACTCATATACAAAAAGGGTCTAAATCTAAAATGTCCAACCCTTGTCTAAATAAGTCATAGAAAAGTTTGTTCCCAGTCTTTACATACGAGTTGTATTGACTTAGAAGAGCTTTTAGAGCTTGACTCTGGTATATCTGTCTTACATATACCCACTAAACTGAACACCTTGCTCTTTGCAACGAAAGCAAAGCTGCATCTGCTAGATACCGCACTAGTGTGGGAGGAGGTAGAACCTCTCCTTTTGTAGAATCCCAAACAACTGTTTGAGACACCAACTCTTCAACTATCTGCTCAACTAGAACTTCTGCACTCTCAGACAAAGAAACAAACTTATCTGATTTATCAATCACTTTTGCAGCATTTTGTTGAAACAAATTCAAGTTCTCTGTATCAATCTCAAACTGAGTATAAATGTTTTCAAATTCTCTTTGTCGATCTGGGTTATCTTTAAGGAGTAACGCAATATTTTGTAATTCCTTTTCCGTGTAGTTCCGAGAAAGAGACAAATCAAAGGAAGGTTCCCCTTTGACTAGACTTCTTAGTTTTTCAAACATAAAGTCTCCTAATATTTACAATTTCTTTTTAAAAACTTGGGACGAAACTCAAAGGTATGATACCCTTTCCTTATATTACGAAGGTGTAAGTCCAACTCTTCCAAGGTTTTAAAGTAGTTGGTACGTTTAACTTCCCCAAGTTTATCGCTTTTACGCAAAACTTCAATTACTTTAAACACATAGACGTTGTAGTTAGAATCTCTTGAAATAATGCGAATATGGTGAGTATTGAAACCGCGTTTTAAGGTAAAATCTGAAAGAGAACTATGACTTTCAAAGTCGGGTTCATCAAAGATTTCTTGGACTAACTTTGCAACAGTCATTTCAACCTCACAAATTCAAATCAAAAGGTGCACCTACTTCAAAATAACCTACTGGCCAATTTGCAATGCGCCCTCGTTCATCAAAACGTAAGTCACGTGTAGTACCATCTAAATTCTCAAATTTAATAATAACTTCTTCAGTTGGAACCAAACCTCTTAAAATACTTTCCCCTACTAAATTGATAAGAGTATCGTCATAAACTGAGAAATCTATAGTAACTGCGCAATCCGTAATGAGATACCGCAAATACTCGTATACTTCTCTTAGGTGAATTGGGTGGAAATAGCTTGTTATTTTAGGGAAATTTACTACTTTACCTCCAAACTCATCACTCTGTATAAGTGGTTTAATTTGAGTTGTAAATAACTCTAAATTTTCCAAAGAAGACTTTCTAGTTGAAAGCCCAAATAAATCAACAAAGAGACTTACCTCTCAATTTTGGTTTCTTGCTAAATTCTGATTTAATTATAAACATACTAAATATCTCTCCTTAAACTAATTGTTCCCATTGAATAGTAACAAAAAAATTTTTGCAAACGCTTAAATGACTTAAATTTGTGTACTTTTGAAAGAGCTATAACATAATTTTTCGACTCATAAGTCTCAACCACTTGAACCACACCGCAAATTAAAGTTAAAAAGCACAATAACCTTCCCAACACTTCGTTTAAAGACTATCTCTAATGTATTACCTTCTTGTGTAAACTCAGTATAGTTAATCTGAGTTTGTATAAAAAGACTTAAGTTCTTCTAAATTCATAAAGTAACCTTCTTTCTATCTCTTAGGTGCAAAAATACCCAATAGGAAAACCATCTATCACACCATTTGAATTGTAGTTCAAACTATTTACTGAACCATCAAACTGTTCAAAGTGAACAGAAACCTCAGTCGGAGCAATCTCTTGATATTCAATCTTTTCCCCTACCCAATTCAAAAAGCTAGAAGAGTAAGTCGAAACTTCAACTGTATAACCCTCCAAAACCAAACCTAGCAAAAGAAGTGTAAACAACACCCAAATGCTCTGGGTGGAAATAAGCTTCTGGTTTAGGGAAATTAACCTCTCTACGATTGGACAAAAGCAATCTGTTTGATTGCACTCAATATCTATCTAAATTTTCACTAGAAGTTGCACTTACGGACAAACCCCCTAAATCAACTAAAGATTTCCCTTTTTAGCTTAGTCTTTTGACTAATTTCTGAATAAATGTAAAGCATCTAATTACCCTCATATTTCTAAGTTATCACAAACAGTTAAAGTAGTCATAGTCAAAATAACCAACTTTATAAGGTGCCTTTAAGTAACCTTCTGAATCAAAGTGAACAACGTCAACAGCACCTTGTTCTTCACCCATAAGTGGAGGCAATTCAAGTTGCAACTCAACCTCAGTCTCTAAAATTAGGTTATCTGCAATAAATCGACCAACTAGATTGATGATTTCATCACCGTAAATGAGACATTTCAACGTGAACACCTGTGTTTAGAAGACTAACAATCTCTTTCAAGAAAGGAACCATATCACTTACATGGAAATAAAGCTCGGCTTTATTTAAAGACACTGAAACTAGCTCTGTAGTTGGAAAATTTACAAAGGCACTCAATCGAGCTATGTTTTCCCTAGATGAATTGTTTACTGACAACTTACAAAGAGAAACTAGAGACTGACCTTTCAATTTAGAAGGTTTAGACACATCTGATTTTAAAATTAACATTATTGAATACAACCTCACCTTTCTATTGACAGTGGAACATCTAACTCATAACCGTAACTTTTGGAAACAACCCAGACGTGGGGATACCCTTTGACCATTAACAAGCTTCTCAAACCATCTAATTCCAATAAATCTAAGACAACTTTACTGTTAATACGCACAAGCACTTGGTTTTTGTGAGTTATACAACTTCTTCAACAAACTAGGTAAAGTTTCTGAGTTTAGCTCAACCTTTTCTCGTTCTACCTTCAAAGCTACTTATTCTCCTTTTATTTTTTTATTTTTCTTTATTATATCAAAAATATAAGATAAAGTCAAATAAAAAATAGCAAATAGTTCAAACTCTTTAAAACTTAACTAATATGGCACTCACATCATCATGACGTTTAACTTCCAAACTCGAAGTAGACTCCCAATCACGTAACATCTTTAAAGCAGACTCTAATGAAATCGACTGTGTAAGAATGGAATCATAAGAGTATAAATCAGCTTCAAAAACCACGTGCAAACCCATCAGAGTAAAAGTAGACAACAATCTAATTGAGATACCGGTACAGAGCTAGTAAGTATCTCAGTCTCAAAGTAACCTTTAAAAGAAGCTGTCCAAAATCCACCTTCAACATTCATACAGGCTCTATTCTCTGTCATTTGTTTTTGTACTGCAACCAAAGGATCAACCCCATTAGCTATAGCACCCAGTCTAACTTGCTTCGTTTTATCAGAATAGTAGTTCACACGTGTATCAGTTATAACTTCCGAAACCCCATCTAAACGCTTGAAAGCTAAACCGCAATCTCCTAGAACATAGAAGTTCACAAATTCATCTTCTAGTTCCACTACACTCAACATAGAACAAGGTAAGTTTTCAGAACTCATATTAGATAAAATCTCATTATTTTCAGACCACAGTTCATCTACTGAACGTTGGCAAACTTCAGCAAATTTACGAAGTGTGTTATCCTCTACGATTTTATTTGATAAAAGCTGTACAAACCACTCCGCTTGAGAATGATACCCCTTCATTGGTAGTTTAGTTATTGGACTTGAACCATCCAATACACCTATAAATCTACTGTTTTTCCCCTAAAATAAAACAATCTTCAACCCAAGACCCATTAGGAAAAATCTAAAACCTTATTAACAATTCTCATATTTAACAAATCATCTTTCTCATAGACTATATCTACTGTATATTTAGTGTCTTTATTGTATCAAAAATAACAGATAAAGTCAAGGAATACAAGAACAAAAATAAAGAGAGCTAATGCTCTCTCTAAACTCTCACAAGTTACAGTTGCAAACAACTGTTCTAACTCTATAGTGTTTAGACTTATCTTGCTCCCTCCAATTCTCAGCAACAGACGAACCTGCTTGACGGAATACCCTTGCTGCCTTATTGAAGAAACCACCTACATGACTTGCTCCTTGGAATCCTACTCCAAGACCAGCACCTAAAGCCGAAGCTACTGCTCGACCTGTATGCCCCTCAGCCATGTGTTCTCTTGCTTTCTGCCAACGTTTTTGACGGAAAGACTTACCTTTGCTACTCCCTCTACGGAAGACTTGTTGTCTGCGGTCATAACTTGATAAGAATGGTTGTCTTTCAAGTATCATTTCTTCAACCTCAGCTCTTGTAAAGGTATATGTACCGACTTGCAAATCTTGTAACATAGAGTAACGCTTAAAAGCATTTTCTACAACAACTTTAGAACTACTTGACTCCATAAGGTCAAACTCTCGATAAGCATAGTCCATAGAATCAAATACCAATGAAGTTGGGTTCAAGTATTGTCTAATCAACTTCCAATCAAACAACTCTCCAAAACCACCACTGTTCCATAAAGAAATAGAATATGGAGAAACTTCTGAACTGAATTGGATACCCTCTTTCTCTGGTTCATACAATAAACCATTAAAGTACAACTGACGACCAATAACCTCAATCTTGCGAACACGACTCCAATCACCAAAGTAATTGTAAATGTCCTCTAACAAGTATTCTCTCAAATCTTGGTCATTTTGAATGAGTAATTTGCTCTCATCTGCTTTATTTGTAGCAACTCGACTCATAGTCGTTCTATCATTTAACTCATCAGTAGACACAATCGTCTCTACTTTAGGAATACTAGAACCTTGTAAGCCAAAGGCAGACTGTAACACAGAAAGGAGAGCTTGTTCAGATACCCCTAACTGACTTGCTAAAGTAGATGCTACATTTAAAGGCTCTGTATTAGGTGTTTTAAGAGGTGTACTCTCAGAAGTCTCAGATTGCTCTCTAGTCCATTTTTGAGGTTCGACCTCTAAGTTATCGGCTATGAGGTTTAAGTCGCTCTCAGATGAAACTGGTGACTCTGAGGTGGGTTCTGAGATTATGTCTTCGTGTAAGTCGTCAAAGTTTGAAGAAGGTGAAATTTCTTCAACTCCATCAGCTTTAACCTCTTTAGTTGCAAACTCTGGGCGGAGGTCTACTGTGTTTGAGGTAGTTAAACTATCTTCACTATTTGCACCCCCACTTTGTTTAAAGTCAACCAACTCAGTTAACAATTTATCAACTCTGTAATAAACAGTCTCTTTCTTCTTAGCTAAATAAGCATCTTGATTAGTGAAAGCCATAACGACATCTTCACAAGAGAAATTCCACTCTGGTCTTAAATCAAGCAAGAACTCTAAGTAAGAACCTTCATAACCCATTTGAGCTACTACTAAATCAGCAATCTCTCTAGCTCGTACAAAAGACTTGCTAATATCACTGGAGCCTAGAGCCTTCAAATACCCCAAGACTCCAATTCGTTCATCCCATTCGCTAGGGTTGTTAGGATTTGAGTTGCGAGACTTAATAGACTCTGCTTTACTTCCTAAGTTTTTCTCTAATTGAGTGACACAAGAACCTTAGGGAATCACCCAAAATCAAGTAAGGTTTAAAGTAGACTGCTCCACCTTCCATTTGAGAATTTACAGAGCGAGCCAACCCTTTATTCTGAGGGTTTTCATCTCGGATAGTTGGGAAATCTACACTACCAAAATAGGCAAATCTACGAGAACTTGAAGTGAGATACCGCTTGGAGTCTGAACCGTTTTGGCTAGACCAATATTGAGACTTCTCAGTACCTTTATAACCAACCATGAAGCCTGTGTCTAAGTTCAACAATGTATACAACCAAGGATCTACTACACCATTCTTATAGTCACAAGCTGCTTTAAAGGAGGATGCATCATTTCCTTTGTTTCTAGGAAGTCTTTCAAAACCACCTATGTTAAAAGCTCTGGCCCACTAAGTAAATGCTTGAACGTAAACTCTCTTCATTTTGGAACCCTGCTTTTTCAACTTGTTCAATAGTTGCATGCTTTCATCTAACTTATCATACAAATCTCTCAAATAGGCTCTATTTCTAAAACTCATCAGATTTATCCTCTAAAGCACGCTCAAACTTGCGAGTTGCTTGGTCTTTTAGTAACCCACCTAAGTAATTTTCTCCCAAATCCACAAGCTCATCTAATTCTGGATCAGACATAATACTTTTGAAACCAACCACCGTTTGAACTCAAAGCCTTAGAACCAAATAAGTTCGACCAGTTTGTAACTTCATCAAAAATTCAAGGATACCCTCATCGCCACCTAACTTCTCATACAATGCAACATCACTTGCTTTTACAGTAGCTCGGAGAGAAACGATACCCATGACTAGTAACATGTGACGATAGAAAGCCATATCTCCCCAAGCACCTGTGTAACGCTTTTGAGAACTGCTCACACCACTAAACCACTTAGGAATCGACTTATCGAACCAGCCCATAATCGTTGGATTATTATCCCAATCCAACTGTTCAGAAATGTTGTTGACTAATGGCATAGCAGACTTATTGAAAACACCTGCTTGAATGAAATACCCTTTAGGAATACCATCTGAATCTGCACCACCAAAAGCAATATAGTAAGGAACCATCGTATCTGGTTTCCCATCACCACCAAAGACCGGACGACCATTCGCAATCGATACTGCTAGACCGTTTGAGATGGAAACCCCTTTACCTGAACGAGAGCCAGCCCAATAAGTGAGCACCAACTTTGCGCCAGCGTTTATAGCTGCCGTCAGTTCATTAGACGAAGTTAGAATACGACCATCAAGACCTTTACCTAATAGCTGATAACCATAAGTCAGTTTCTCTCCTTTTTCGCTGTAAAAGATTCTAAAAGCTTTATAGGCAAATAAAGGTTCACTCTCTGCAATCTCTGGTTTTGCAATGTGAGAATAGTGGCTTACTCGAACATCTTTAAAGTCTTTGACTAAAGGAGCTTCAAAATCACCACCGTAGTCAAAAACATCCGTGTATAAAAGCACTAGTATGATTAAACTCACTATTTTGCAACTCTGAGATAGGAGCGGATACCACCCACTCAGCAGAAGCCCACTTCTCGTCTTCCATCATCCCAACGTGGTTCTTCAAAATAGAAAATGTTGAGAAAGTTGCTTTAAATTTAGCTAAATAGTCCTTAAAGACTTGGTTGTCTGTTGGAGTAATCGGTCTTGTCGCACCTTTTCCAAAGTAAGCAACTTTATCAGACCAAAAATACCCATCTTGGTAAGAGTCACATACCAATACCAAATACTCCCAAGCTCTTTTTGTCAAGTAGTCTTTAATCGCTTCACGTTGACCGTCTGAACCTTTCCACTTCATTGGAACTGAGGGAAAATTCAAATCATCTTTTTGAACTGTTACTTTTCGACTCAAAGCAAACTCTAGCATTTTGTAAGGGTAATAAATCGGTTTACTAGAATCTACAACCTCTTTCAAATCTACCTGTCTTGAAGTGTTCACAGAAATAGAACGAAGAGGAGAAAACATAGCTTCTCCTGCATAATAAGATGCAGTATAATTCGGTTGAACTGCTTGCTCCCCTTGGATAATTACCATAGGTAGGTCTGGTAAACCTACTACAACACCTTCGTATTTATCTAACTCATAGCCCGCTTCAAAGGCAAAGTCATAAATATCAAGCAAGGAATCAACTAAAGAAACAACATCTGCGTTTAACTTACTTGAGGACTTCAAAGCTTTGATTTTTCTAGCAAAGGTTTCATCTTCAACTGAAACCAAACTATCTTTGACTTCTGAAGATACCACAGTTGGGTCAAAATCTAAATTTAAAGCCTTAGACACAGTTGCAATATCATCAATTAAGAAATGTTCTAGTTGCTCTGCTTTCAACTCTCTCAAAGATTGAGAGCGTAAATCGGATACCGATAACTGAGTTTTTAGTTGGTTTTCTACGGAATGTACTACTAATTCAGACTCTAATTGAGTGTAAATTGGTTTCAAATCACTGAACCCAAAAGTAAAGCCACTCGCTTTTCTATCCAAAGAGAGTTGACCGAAGGCACAAGCTAACATACAAGTAGCGTAGAAATAAACAACCTCATCTGAACCTTCAAGTCCGTTCTCTACCAATTCTTCAACAGAACTATAGACCACATCAACAATCTGTTGATTATCTAATCCTAACCCAAGCTGATTTGAGATTTTCTCCATCTGATCTTGTACTTTACTCACGCTCATCACCTTCTTTCTTTTCTACTAATTCTAAAGCTTTTTGGAAGACTCCACTAATATCTCTTACTTCACTTGGAGGGTTGTAACTAAAAATACTACTCATCACCTTTACAAAAGTATTAGAGTCAACAGTACAACTTAGGAAATCTCCCTCTTTAGTTAATTGCTTACTACTCAAACGACTAATAACATCTGCTCCAAATTCTTTTTCAAACTTCTCAAAGTCTCGACGGAAACGGTAGGATACCCGTGTGGTATTTACCAAATCAGTCAGAAGTTTACTCAAGTTAGGTAGTTGAGAAACTTTAGGTAATGGAACACCCCAAGCATTGAATCCATAAGCAGAACGTAAAACATCTACTGCTAAGTAGTTAGGTGCAGTCAAAAGCTCCACAGAAACTTCATTTGCAAAACGGTCTGCAAAGTCTTTAAAGGACGGTCTAATTTGTTTAAATTCTGACCCTTTACCCTCATTTGCGAAGTAACTATCTAATTCTCTGAAATGCTCTTTTAACTTAGAGTGTTTATCTACAAACTCATTATAACCCTCAAATACAGAATCTGACTCTAAACCAAAGATACCGAAACTTGCTAGTTTAAGTGCTTCTTCATCTGTTAAATCTAAATCTTTTAAAGAGCAAGCTAAATGGAAGAACTCATCTTCCTTAAAGAATGTATCAAAAGAATAAACCGAGTTCATAGATAGCCAACTGATTACTGCAAATAAAGGAGAAACCTCTCCTACTGTGTCTAAAACACTATCAGGTAGGAAATCCACACCCTCTATAGTAATTTCTCTTGCTAAAGGTTTGAACTCTACGCCATCTAACTCAAAACCGAAACTGACTAGTTTGTCGTAAAGACCTTGATATTTCTCAATATTTTTGTCATCTTCTGAAGGCTCTTCTTCTACCTCTGAGTTATCTTCCTCAATCAAGTCTGTCTCATCAAACAAGTTGCTGAAATACAACTCTAACCCACTCTTATAGCTTGAAACAAACTCAGAACTCATAAAATCAAAAGTAATATTATCTAAAGCCAATTCTAAGCAAGTGGTGAGCGCAGTGAGATACTCAACAAATACGGAGTCCACCCCTTTACTCAACCCAACCTTGTCTTTGTTCTTCAAGAGGTAATTCGCTACGGAAACTGCTCTTAAATAAGTTGTGTCAGTAGTAATCGACACTTTAGGAGTCGGATAAGAAGTAAGGTCTCTATGCTCTTTCACAAAAGCAACCATAGAGTTTACATATTCTTTCGCTAAAGTTTTAGTATGTTCTCCAACCTCTAAAGTCTCCTTTAATGTTGGAAAATCAACCGAAATCTCTTGTTTATACCCCTCTAATACACGCACTAACCCTAAGAAATTGTTCACTAAGGTTAAGTCTGTGTCTTTTAAGAAACCGTCTCCAATGTCTTTAGTATCAACTGGTTTAGTTGACTTAGGGGTTCCCTTTTTAACCTCTTGGAAGTAATTCCAAAGAGCGCCCCCCTCTTCATCCATCTCATAATATTGTGGACGAAGAGCAGTATGAGTATAGTACAAATCATCATTGAACAAAGCACCTACATAATTTAGCTCAGTGTCTCGTAAAATAAGACCATAAGGGTCATTGATTTGTTCTCTGTGGTTCTCTACAAAATCTTTACAAGTAATACTATCTTCAACTAAACCAACTGCTCTCAAACGTTTAAAAGAAGACTCTACTGTTTGCTTTCTACTTGGGTCTAAGAACCAATCGAGACCATGGTTATCAAGTAGATACCCTTGTACTTCTGGGCTACTACTCAACACGATAATCTCTTCCACACTTGAAAAGACACGTGAGCCAAAGAGAGAGCGACTATCCCCTCTCAACACCTTAGTGATTGGCGTTGACTTACTTTCTGCTGATAATTCTGTACCTAACTGCTCTGTAAAAGTAATTGGTACGAACTGTTCTTTTGCCTTAAAATTGACTGGGGAAACATAGAATTGAACGTAAATACCATCCAAACCTAAAACTACTCTACGTACGTTATTAGGTGAGAACTTCGAAATGATGCCTTCAGTAATTCCCTTTTCTTTTCTTTCTTTTAACTGTTTATAAGCTCCTGCACATAAGAGCCTTTCAAAATTTTCAACATATTTATTGGTTACTTTAACCTGTACAACTCCTTGACCTTGTTGGTTTTGAGTTGAAACAGGTTGTGAACCTTTAATAAATCATACATCTGTTTATCTCAACTTTCAATATTTTCTATTTACTATCCAAACGAAAACACGAAAAATCCAGCATACCTAGTATACTGGATAGAAAAAGTTTAATTTCTTAGTTTGGATAGATATATGTTACAAAACCTTCTGAAGTTGTAGTTGGATTAAACCAACCACGGTGGTTGCCAATATAACGTTTCTTACCATAATTTGACTCTGAAACTTGAATACGAGTGTTAGATTCAACCGCAGTTACAACCGCAACGTGACCATAAGCACCGTCATTCCAACATGCAATCGCACCGACTTGAGGGGTAGAACCTGTTCTAAACCCAGCGGCAGCAGCGCTTGTCGCCCACTGCGCTCCATTACCCCAATAATCCCCAGCCCAAGGTGCTAGTGTTTTAGCTCCCAAGTACATTCACCCATTGGGTAACTTGAAGCATCTGTGTTGTATCTAGGACGATTTGTTGTAGACACTGTAGGAGTTACGGTTGGTGTTGGAGTAGAAGTTGCTACTTCCTCTTGAGGTTCAGAACTAGGTGTAACTTCTTCTGAAGTAGTTGGAGCAGACGGAGTGGATACCGCTGAGACTTCTTTCTCTAACGAAGTGTTGGCAGAGTTAGTTACTACTGCTTTTTCACTCTCTTTTTGAGCTAAATAAAGCTTTTTCTTCTTCCAAGGCTTTAGCTGCTTGACGTTCTTGCTTCTGCTTTTTGTTTTACTAACTCAGCTTTCTGTCCTCTGCTTCAGTTTTTCAACTTCCAAATTTAGCTTCTTTACTTCCAACTCAGCTTTGCAGGGAATTGAGAGCTTCGCATCATCTTCCAACTTCTCTTTGTTGGCAATAACTGTGTTAATTGCTTGGTTGTTCTCTTCTTGTTTTGCTAAAATATCTTCTTTGTCACTCTTTTGTTGTGCTAACATCTTGTTACTTGCTTCAACAATTTGGTTCATAGAAGTAACCTTAGAAATAGCGTCAGAGATAGAATTTGAGTTAATAACTGCATTCACATAGTCTAAAACAGAACCACTAGTTTGCGCACTACGAGCTTGTTTTTCCAAAGACTCTTGACGAGACACAATGTTCTTAGATAAGTTGTTGATGTCTTTTTCTAGGTCTTTAGACACTGATTCTAAACGGTTATTTTCAGCTTGTAAATTAGCTTGTTCAGTCTCTAAGGTAGTAACCTTACTTTTGGACACTCTCTAATTGAGAACTTGCTCTTTCTGTTTCTCTGTTAATTGCTCCACTTTCTGGTCTTGTTCTGCAATAGCAGAGGTCGATACACTAGGAGCAGTTTGAGTTGCATTTGGCACCTCAATTAGTTCATGAGGGTCTACCACGCCTGCATTTACTGTTTGGATTGCGGTTAAACCTTGACTTAATAATACTGTACTCAACAGTAATGTTGATAAAACTTTCTTCTTCATACAGAATTTCCTTTAACTATCAAAAATATGAGACCATTATAACAAAGAAAGTCGTAAATTTATATTACGACTTTGTTACATTTTCTGATCTGCTTGGCAGAGAAAGATACTCCATAAGTTTTAAAAATTAGTCTCCTCCAATCTACCCAAACAAAAGAAATAGTACAAGAAAAGAGAGGATACCACAGGTAAACCTCTCTCAACTCTAAGCTACACCTTCAGTTGCAACCGCTTTTTCTTCTGGCAACAAAGGATATTCTCTCGAATCTACAATATTTGTACGCTCTTTCTTGTTGTCAAATGCCAACATCAACTCCTTACCAAAGTCCTCAAAAGTGTACTCAATCACTAGCAAATTGACCACCGTGACCCTCAAACTCAGCGATACATCGCTGAACTAACTCTACTGCTTTCTCATGAAGTCCACCCATAAGCTCATCTCACGACAAATAACATACGGTGGTTAGTAATCTCAGTCAACACCACAGAGAATAGAAAAAGCAATAATCTGATCCCATTCCATCTCCTGTTTGCTTACCAATTACAAGTTCGTTCCACTGACCGTTCTTGAACTCCAATAAGTTTAAGTGGACTTTCTGAGCTTTCAAATCTGAAATCAGTGAGAACTTATAAACATCTTCTCCAAAGACCAAAGCTAAGGCTCTATTTATGATACCCTCCATGTAGTCTCAGAGACCTTTCGTCCCGTCATTACTCAACATAACAACGTACTGTAAGGCTTTTACACGGTTTAAATAGAGAGTTCGTAGCTCTTCTAGTTGTTCAATATCTTCTTGGCGCTTTCGCAGTCTATTCTCTTTCAAGGCAAAGTCTTGCTTAATAGCACCAAGGCGACTTGAGAATGTGTTTGAAACCATTTTCAACTACCTTCTTCTTTCTATCTTCACAAACCAAGTTTAATTACTACTCATAGCAACAGACCAAATCTTAGAAGAGTCAAAGGTTTTTACAAGAACTGCTCCACCAAAACCTGCAAAAGCAAAGCGAATATCATCTGCAAACTCACCTTTACCATAGAAGGTAATCAAAATAAACTGGTGAAAGTCCAAAGTGGAAACCACCCAGCTCCAATTTAGCTTGGTTGCCTTCTGTTACCTTATGTACATGCTCAACCGGTGCAGTCAAGTCCAAATCACCATACTTAAACGTAACCGTAGTTAAATCCTCTGAAATAATGACCTGAATTTTCTCAGCAGACATCAGACCACTCAAAGAGTTAATACGCTTCAAGTACATCTCAACCAAAGGGCGAGACAAAGATACCCAAGGCAAATCCCCAAGCTGATCCAAAATGTTCGGTGGGTAAGCTACATCTGTATCATACAAGACACCTAATACCGTTGAATCTTGTTTTAAGACAAAGAAATGTTTTTCTTCATCCTTGTAGAATGAGAAAGACCCTTAGACAACAAGTCTTTCAATGCAATCAAACTCATTGGGCGAAGACCTCCTTCAGTCAAGAAGAAGTCCATGTTGTTTTGAACTACTGGCATATAAGTTTCATTGTAAAATTCTAAATTTCCCGTGGTTAGGTCGAAAATCAAGTCATTATGAATCTCATTTTGTTGCTGGAGTATAGTAGACTAAATCATTTAAGGTTTGAATCATATCCTCACGTTGTTGCTCTGTCAACTCTACAAAAGCAGTGTTCTCATCATCTGCAATACTAATATACTCCAAACGGTACAAGTCAGACACATAAAACGGAGGAGTAGTTGCAATCAACGAAGAGTTACGAACTTCTTCTACTTTGTCTGGGAGTTTCAAACTCTCCTGAACCGTAATTGCAACTTCAATATCTGTCAGAGGATGGAAGGTTACGCTCAAAGGAGTTGTTAACTCATTTGCAGAATAAGTTGAAATCATCTTCTCTAACGTAAGAGCTGGAACTTGGAAGTAAAGTGGTTCTTCTCCTTCAAAATCTGTAACTTCTACTGCAGAAGCTGTTACACTAGTTTTTGCCACTACAATGTCTGTAAGGGCAAGGAAGGATACCGCGCCATTAGGTTCTACCTTCACTACTACGTTTTTACTCTTAGGGTCAATCATAGAACGTTTTACTGTATCAATCAGCAAGCGACTCTCTTCTCGCAATGTGTCAAAATTCAATTTTTAAAAACATACTAAGCACTTACCTCGCTCAATCTAGTTTAAAACCTTGCTCCCAAGAAGCAGTGTCAAAATCTGCAAATGGGTTTGAGTCGGTACTTGGTTTTGGAGTTTCTTCAGCTTTAGGAACTTCTACTTCTACTGTTTCAGTAGGTGTAACTCCACAAATACACCACTCAATAAATCTACTGCGCTTGTGTCAGTTAGCTAGCAGATTGACTTTCAACTTGTAGTCTCTTCACTTGTTGGAGTTTCCACTTGATTTGGGGATACCACTTGTTCTACTGCGGTTTCTTGAACCACATCAAATTTAACTCTTGTGTTGGTTCTGGTACTAAAGGGAGTCACCTTTTGCAATGTCAACAACTGCATCGTTTTCTAACATTTGAGCCGTCATTTCTTTTTGCTTCGGCTTTGACTTCTTTACTGTCTGCAACCTCTACATCATAAGAAACTGAAGAAACATCTTCTCCTGTAATCTCCTTAATCGTGTCATAGTCTTTCTTCTCTACTGCTTCAAAGAATTTTTCTAAACGCTCTGCTTCAGCAACTTTCTCAGTCAAAATTTTAGATGCAAGAGCTTTGTAAGCTTCAATAGACTCTTTTGTGAACTCTGTCTCATTAGCGAGTTCCATTTTGAGAGGATACCCAAGGGAGTTGAGAATTTCAACTTCTTTCAAAATAGCTTGAATACGAGCCATTTTAGAACCTCGAATTTCTTGTTCCTTCCGGTTATGTTCTGACACTTTCTTATTCAACGACTCCAAACGAGCCAAAGTTTGTTCTACTGACATTTCCTGTCCTTCCTATTTTCATCTTGTTTTCTTCGCTTATCCGCACTTACTGAAAACTTTATAATTTCAATCATTAAGTAGGAGAGTTGAAAAACAATCAACAAACCTACTGCAAGTAGAATCTTCACAAGACCTACCTAAATATGTTAATTAAGCGCTAAATAATGCTTAATCAACTCTTTAATCTCTGGTTCCAAGACCATAAGATTTAGGCGCTCTGATAAGGATACCCCTGCCCAGTTAAAGTCTCTTAGACCCTCTAAGGCTTCTGAGAGTTGAGCTTGTTTCCCTTCTGCTTTGACTTGCTCTGCTACAGAACCCTCTGTATCTTCCAAAAAAATCTCAGAAGGAGGTTTTAACTCAAACACTTGTGGGTCAAAGTGAACCTCTGGTAAACCTGTGATTGGGTTTTTACGCATTTTTCACTACTGCACACCATACAAAGCTATAATCTTCTGAGCGCTTTGGACGAGCCATGCAACCAAGGTTCACAAAAGCGCAAGTCGTGCCACCCTCAGTTTTGAAGGTCTTCAACTCACTGGGTTGGTGAATGTGACCATTCAAAATCAAATCCACTCCGTAAAACGGTTCGTGAGTTGTTAAATCGATTGCCTCTGGATTGTTTGTAAAGTTCGTCAAACCAACTCGAAAATCATTGTGAGTGATGCAAATATTTGTGATACTCTCTACAATATCCAATTTTTCAAACTCTTTACCATAAGGTACATAGTGGAACACAATTCTCAATGGTTCATTTGTATCTGGGTCAATCAAGTCTGGAGACTCTAACATCACTCTACCTACTTGTTTATCGTCCTCTGCTAAATGTGCAGGAGAGTCAAAATAACCAAGTGATGACAAGAACAAGTAGTCGTTGCGCTCCTCAGAACCATGCAAGTCATGGTTTCCTCGGTTAATAACCTTGTGACCTTTAATCGAGTCCAAGAATTTCATAGTGCGACTTAACATAATGCGGTCACCAGACAGCCACGATACCCCTGTGCGAACTCCAATAAAGTCGCCTGTTTCATTATATAACTCTGGTTCAAGGTGTTGAACCCTTTCCAAAGTCTTATCCATACACCAGTAGCAGTTAGCCTGGTAATTTCTATGCTGACCTCTATACACGTTTTCAATGTGTCGGTCTCCAAAAGTAACTGAGGTGTTACCGATTATTTTCTTCAAATTTTTACCTCTCAAAACTCTCTCATTTGCTCTCTATCCAATTTTAAATCTTGGACATATAAATAGACACCCATTCATTTAAAATCAGAACTGAGAGCCTTCTGAGACTTCTCAGCTATGCTCATGTGGACTTACAATAGTCGAACCAATTTCAAAAAGGTTCTGTAGTGAAGATGACCACAGTGTGAGCGAGACATCAACTGGATACCTTTGATTTTTTAGCTCTTGAAGTAATTCCTCACTCTCTTTAAAGCAAAGCTCCTTCTCTGAACCTTCTAAAGTCAACTGTTTATCCAAATTCTCCAACTCAGAGAACTGAGAGTCTAGTGCAATACAGACAAAACTTCATCACTTCTACTCTCAGAAACCAAACCAAAACTTGGAACTGTGTCTAACTCATTCAAATAGGGTGTTTGAAAATAGACACTAACTTCAAAGCTTGGCTTGAAGAAACACTTGGTGCTTGTCCAAAACTTTCCACCTCAATTAAAGCACTTAACCCTTTAGCAATCTTATCTAAAGTTATTAAATCATCAAGATTTGTAAGCTCTAAACTAGGTAAAGAAATCTCAGAAGCAAATTCTTTTAATTTGCTTTGAATAGATTGAACTTGAGTTAAGGATTTAGTATCAACCCCTTCAACCGTAGTTGTACCTTCTAAGTCAGACATAGCTTTTAAGTCGCTTGCGACTGTAGAGGATACCCTCAGCACCTTGTTCTAACTGTTCATAAGAACGTGTTCGAGTTTCTAATTGGTTCAACACCTCTTTTGTTAAGTGCCTACGCTCTACAATATCTTGCGAATAAACTCGAATGCGACCCTCTACAACCTCTAAATGTTGGAAAGTCTCTTTGTTATCATCCGTCATTTGTTTAATCGCTTGTTCTGCAGTTTCTAAGTCCGCAGCTTGCGATAACATTTTATTGAGAGATGCTGGAGACTGTTCCAATACTGGAAGACCTTCTGACCCTCTCATTAAGTTCAAATAACGACTACTAACTTCTGCTAAATTGAAGTAACGTTTCAAGAAACTTGGCGTTTCTCCAATTTTCACAAAGCGACCGTCGACTAAAGTATTATAAACCTCAGTACGCTTACCATCTTCGTTTAAATAGACTCTATAACCATTTCTAAACGTAGAACGGGGACCTAGACTCGTTCTAGTTAAGTAATACTCAACCTCTAAACCATCAGACCAAAAAGTTGTAATCTTAGCTTCCAAAGCTCCATGCTTTGATAAAAGCCTTTTTGCCAGTTGCAAGCCAATACCTTTGGTAGTTAGGTTGTACTCCAAAGCCTTCAAAGCGTTGGACTTCCCAGTTGAGTTAAAGCTTTTAGTAACAATACCCAATGAGACCGAACTCAAAGCGTTCTTTTCATACTGAGCAAAGTTTTTCCACTTCCCAAAGCTAATAACTTAGCTTTCTGGCCTCTAGCAATAATACCCTCTAGGTAGTTTCGGTGTTCATCTGAGTCAAAGAGTGAAACCTGTTTCAACTCACTCTTACTCTCACCCTTACTTACTTGTAAATCAGCAAATAATTCGTCTACTGTTGCCAAATTCTTCTTCCTTTCTTCTTTATCTTCGCAAAATTCCTATAAAAGAGTAGGAACTTAGAGAAAACAAAGAAAATTCTTTCTTTTGTTAAAGGTGAAACCGATTTGACTTCACCTCACGGTTTTATAAGATACCCCTCTACCATTTAAGGAGAGTCTAAAAGCTAAAAACTCTTAATTTAAGTTTGGAGTGTTTATTCTTCAGCACCGAAATCCAAAGCACTAGCTGGGTCAACATCAACTCCTGGTGGGAGCGTATTAACGTTAGCTCCCAATCGGTTAGCTGCAGAATTAGTGATAGGGTTGTAGAACCCCTGCTACACCTGAGGTTTTTCCGCAGTAGTTTGGATGTTCTCTACCTCAACCTTCACTTTGTCAAGACCACCATAAAGTTTATCTAACTTCTCGTTTACCTCCTCGTCTGACAACAACTCACAGTTGCGAACTGTCTGTACAAGGTAAAGAGCGTTGTAGTGAGCTTGGGCTTCCTTTATCCCATTGCTCTTGGAGACCAAGGTACTCAGTCAAGTCGTACAAATCAGTGAACGGAGCCACTTTTTGCATGATTTGAATATTCAATGAAGCACCTGATTTAGAATCTTCACTTTCATAGCTGCACCACCGTTCTTCTTAGCTTTTGCAGAAGCTTGCTCATCAATTTCATAATTGAAGAGCACGAAGAATCCGCCAAGCTCAGTAATGCCTGGCTGCTGCGCTTGCAACTCAAAAGGCTTTCATCAATTTTTCAGTGAAAGCTTTTTGTTGTCAATTTGTGCCACATGACCTCACCCTCAAGCTGTGAGCAAACTCACGATCTGCAAACATTTGATTCTCATCATTATCAAGCAAAAGGCTCACCTGTACTTTCATAACGTGGAACTTTTTTTCTTCACAGAAGTAGATTTCCGTCTTCATCAAGCAAAGGTTTTGTCTCTGGTGTAGTTGTAAACTTACCATGAGCATCTTTTGTAGTCGGAATCACCACAATCGGAAACCACATGTCTGAGTTACTTTGAACTTGAAGAAAGACATATTCCATGAAGGTCTTAGTGAAGTCTTTCTCTTCTTTATATTGTGGCTCGTTTGCAACCAACTCAGCCACTGAAGAGTAACTTGACGAGCTACTTCAAGCTCAATTTTCGCACGACGATGTCAGGCTGCAGAAATGAAGTCTCTGAGATATTGGTTATCCCTGATTGACCCATTGAGAAAAATCCGGTTTTCTTCCTTAGCTTCTTCGAAATAAGGCATTGACCCCGCCCAGTTATTATCTTTATCACCATTGTTGAATTTCTTCATAGTGATACTACGCATCGGTACACGGAATGGAATCAAATTACCATTTTCATCCAAAGTAGGAAAGCCCATACGAGGGATATAAACCAGCAACTTCTGATTCGTATACCCTATCTTTTGCACGATTGAAAATTTTTGATGCTGAGTTTTTCTCCCAACTCAGTGAGTGGAGAACGTGCTTTACAAGCCGTGTCTTTAGCGAGGACAGCCTGCATCTGAGCCATTTGCTCTTGTGAAAGTTGTGTTAGATCGATTTGTACCATTTCTTTTACCTCAAATTTTTCTAAGCAATATTTAGCAATTAAAAGCAATTATAGAGCATTTTTCTAAGCATTTTTAAAAGCAATTAAAATCTATCGTTAGGTTCTGTTTCTTTTTGTAAAAGTAGTTTAATTTAGTAATTTAGTAATGAAATCTAGTGGTATTTACTAGGTGTAACAATTTTTGAAAGAGGAATTACTATTTAACCAAAAATCAATCAACCAACTTAGTAACAAAACTAAACTTGGTCTATCAACCAAACTTAACGACAAACAAGTTATGCCTTTTGAGGTAATCTTATAAAACCAACTGTGCGACTTCTCAGCCGTACATAAAAAGCCAACAAAAAGATACCCTTACTAGAAGCGAGGGGACTCACTATTGGCTTTGCCTATCATCACGACAGTCACTAAAAATTTGGGTGACATATATCACCTAAAAAGCTACAGACCTTCGATAGTCCATAGCCTAATTAAATAAGAAAGAAAAGACGAATGTTAATCAGTAGACAAAACATTACTGCCTTAGAAACCTAAAATGTTTCTATAAGTTACAGCCTTTTAAAAACTTGTAACCTTAAAAGAAAAGATGAATAAAACGTTTCTTCGGTGAGACTGGGTAAACTCGACCTATTAGTAGTAGACCTTTAACAATCTACTACCATAAAAGTTGTATAAGGAGCGATTCACTTAACGAAAGCCAATCGGTTCTGAACTACTAACTGTAGTTCTACAAGTCACTAGCCTTTTACAACTAATGACCTCAAAAAGTTTCACAAAAGGAGATTGTGAGTTCAGTTTACACCCTCTAAAGTAGAAAGATGTAAACCAAAGAGGAGGATGCTGATGAAAGCACCAACTCAAACAAATTGCTCAAAGGCTCAACAAAAATTGAGCTAAACACTAAGAACCTTTGACAGTCCTTAATGTGAAATCTTGGAAGAAATATCTACCGTAACTAAGAAAAACAGTAGTTGCAGAAGTTGAATTTTCTTCAACTAACTTTACTTAATCATTTTCATAAAAAGTGAGAGATGTCAAGACTTTTATGCGATTTTTAGAAAAGTTTAACTGAAAAATTCAAACAAAACTAAAACTAAGACCACTTTGCACTTTTACCTGTACCTACAACCTCTATCGTAAACTCCCCCCTCATCTGGGAACTTCGAGCGCCAATATAAAAGAGAGTGAACTGCTTCATAATAAGAATCATAGAAACACCTATTTAAGTTAGTATCTACTTCTAACAGGTACTTATCATCTTTAGACAAGTCAAACTCTTTTGTAATAAGTCTCATCAAGTTTGGGGATACCGAAAAAGAGTTCCTGTTAAAGAAATAACGTATTGAACTGAACTGAGTTGTTTGTACTCCTCAGTATGTGTTTCAAATTTACTCCTAATAGCTCAATTTTCACGGTACCTACTAAAGACCAACGTATAATTTCAGTTAAAAGGTAAAAACAAAAACCTTCAACACTAGATTAGATAAAAACCTAATGGAGTATAAGTTATAAACCCTTCATAACACTTAGGTGTTTTGTATAGTGGAGATAGACAAGTAATGTAATCCCCCTCAAAAATAGGTTCTCCTTTATCTGAAAGCAAAGGAGTCTTACGACAAGGCACAACTCCTGCTTTCTCAAAGGGTTGTGGAGTTAAAAGAGAGTTTTTGTTCCATTCATTAGATAAAACTAAACCTTCACTTGTAAGTGTGAAGTCATAAACCCACTTCTGCTTGTACAAGTGCCACAGTCTCATGTCAGCCATAGTTGTTCTTCTTTCTTTTTAGTTTTTAACGAATACGCTCTAAACGCAAATGCACCACTACATTATCTTTGTAGTCTGTGCGGTCAATGTCACGTTGCAAACGATAAGAAATGTAATGCTCGGCGATTTGTAGATACCCTGCTGAGAGTAATTTCTCTTCAACCAAGGCTTGAATCATTGAAATAGTAATGTTCTCAGAATGTGTTTCTTCTAGTTGAGAAGCTACGTTCTTCGCAATTCTAGCTAAGTTGTTTCTTAAATCATCCTCTACTACATAAACTGACTGAGCAGCTTTAATTAAAGCTCCATAAATCTTATTTGCGTCAAACTCTTCTACTGCACCGTTACGTTTTACAATTTTCATATTTGGTTTCTACTTACTTTCACTTTCAATTATTTTTAACTACGATAATTACGAATAAAACGACCGTCTACAAATTGGTCTACTGATGCAGACGCAATTAGCTGAGGAGTCTCCTCAGAAATGTACTCTACCTTAATCGAATCCGTATCACTACAATAGACAATATCTGTAACCCTAAGTGCTAAGGGTTCAAACTCAACCGTCAACCACTTAGAACCTATACCAATCCAATTCTTCCAATAATTTACTTTATCTGCTATGGTTACTTCCATTTGTCACTCATCTTTAAACAAAACTTCCCGTTTAAAGCGACCATCTAAAAATTCATCTAGTGGACGAAGCCAATGTAAACGAGAATTATCTCCCAATTTCTTATAAGATACCGCAAAGGGTTAAATTAGACTCCACTACTACAATGTCTTTAACTGTGTAAAAAGTATCTGTTTTTAAGTGTCTCCAAAGGGAACCGACTGGAACTTCTTCACGCTTATTACTCAAATCATAAAGTAAAATATCTAGCACATCACTCATAAACTCAACCTCTCCACTACTGCTGCATTATTTTCTACCAAAGGAACTAAAACCTCATGTATCTGAGAACCAAATAAACTTAAAAAGTTGTCTATATCCTTTACTTGAAAAGAAAGCCCTTCGCCAAATTGATACCGCTTCTCTTCTACATACAAGAAAGTCGAATTAGTTGGTACTTGCCACTTCTTCTCTAGTAAAGCTCTCTGCCCTGCTTTATCATTATCCGGGACACAAAGCACTTTGTCGAACAAGTTAAGAACTGCTCCTTTATAGCATTCACATCCGCACCCATAGTTGCAATAGCTGGCACACCATAAGCGTCCAAATGAAGTGCATCAAATATACCCTCGACAACACAACAGAACCTCGATACCGCTTATCACCTTTAAATGACTTTTCTAAGGCTTTATCTAAGTTGAACCAATGACTTTCTTTAGAAGTCTTTATCCGCAATCGTGTAGTATTTAGGGAAACCTTTTCGCCAACCCACTAAAGTTGCAATCGAACCATCTACGTTGCGAATAAAGTTGCAACCACTCGACCTTCTAAAGTAAAGGTTCCTTTATCTAACCAACCTACCTCATCTAAGGCGTTCATCAATTCAATATTGACCGAAGGACTTGTTGCAAAACCTAAGTAGTTCTCAGCTAAATAAGATTTAATCTCTTCATGAATGTACTTTCGCTGAGTGGCGACTTCGGATACTGAGTCTAAATCTATTAAGTGGCTCTTTACTAATTCAAAGACCTCTTCCTTGGTTCTCAAAGTTTGAGTTCTCCTTTTCCTTCAAATTTCTTTTATTATAGCACAAAAAACGCAAAGAAAACAAGTCTTGGACTTGTTTGTTTCTTTATGCTAAGTGAGAATTTAAAACCTTTGTAGCATCAGACATCCCAAAGCTTGATGGTAAAAGGTGTTTTTCTTCCTCAGATAAATCACGCGTCGTGCTGAGACCCCAACCACCATCTGCATAAACTTCAAAATCAATGCGAATATGCTCACCCCTAAGACGAGTATGGTAAGAATAAGTCTCCGAATTGCCTGTGACAACTATCTTTAGACCCCAGTCTTGAATCCTTGGGTCTTTGTTGAACAAACGAACCCTCTTCAATAATTCATCTTTTGTTAGTACAAAGTCTTCCCCATAAGGGTTCTGCTGTGTAACGTAATTTCGCATTTTCTACGACCTAGCTTTCTAATGGATTTAGCGTTTTTGAAATAAGTTTATTTTCTGTTGAAGATACAGAGCCTTGCGATTCAATAGACCTTAAAAGCTCTTGTAGTTTCTCAGAAGGTTTAGAACCCAAGATTTTTAAAGCATCTTTATTTGTTAGCTTTATCTCACGTGTTAAACTGATTGTAGGCATTAGTTACACCCTCACAAAACCCTATCGTTTGGTACATCAGAACTTGTTAAACTTAAAAGCAAGTTTTGAATATAAAGCAAGCAAGATTTATGGGATAATCCATTCACTACATCTTTCGGTTTGAAGTTCTTAAAGGACTGTAAACCTACTTCTATAGCATCTGACTGCGCCCATCGAGGATTTAACTTAAAAGAGCAACCATAATGATTTAAGAAACCTAAAAGCTCACCTTTAGTAATTCCATTTGGGTACTTATAAGCAATAATATTGTAAACATCAACTTTATCTTTTGCTCGACGATCCACATATCTATTGCACATTTGAATTTTTCTTGCCAAAGAATGTTCAATCGGAAGAACCTCAGACTGCCAAATTCCTTTATTCGAGCTAAAATCAATCTTCAAACAAGGAGTCACACAAGTACCATCTGTTACTTGAAATTTGTACGTTACCGAGGTCTCACGAATTTTTATCGGTTTGAAGGATACCGTTAGACCTAACTCATTAAGTCTTAGTGCGAAACAATCTTCAAATCGCACATAATCAAGTTCAGATAAATCTCCAAAATAATCTAAATCCAAGTCTAGTTGTTTCCCTTGTTTCTTCTGCTAAGTCAATTAAACTTGCAAAGTAGTTAGAATAAATCGCGTGCGCCCCTACTACTGTTAGCTTATTTGCTAAACCTAAATCTTCTTGCAAAGTACGAAAAGCCAAATTTAATAAGTCGTTGTAAGTACGTTTTGTTTTAAGATTAACCAAAATCTATCTCCTATCTGAAATCAAACTGTTTCTATTAGTTTATCACAAAGCTAAGAAAAGTCAACCTAACTAGGTTGACCCTCTTTTACTTCTTCAACTGTTTCAAAACCTCAAACAGCATAGTAATGTCTGGGGCGAAAATAGTTTGCATAGAAATAAAAATATAATCTAAGGCAAAAAGTGCAATAAGAGATACCGCTAACTTCTTGATCCAACGCTTGCGAACAACGTTTACTTCTTCCTCAGAATCATAGCCTAAATCTGAGTGGTATTTAAACCCTAAATAAGCCATAACCCTAAGACTACAAAAACTGCAAAAACTAAGAAGGTCATCCCTACATCCAAACAGTTTGTACAGTTGCCACTGAGAGCGCAACTGAGGGTAATTCCCCACAAATTGTTGTACCAAATCTGTACTTACGTTTAGCGATTTTTGCCAATTCATCAAATAATTTATCCATCTATCTTACCTCCAGAAACGTAGACTTACCTAATTCATCACAATTAAGAACAATTAGTTTATAGTGAGTATTTACAACTTCGAGCGAAATGCTATCTTGTACTGCACTTATTGTAAAGGTTACATAGCTACTCAACAAAAGCGAACTTACAAGTTCAATAACTTTATCTACACTTAAATAAGATTGCTAATAAGAAATAGAATCGTGTCCGAATCTGTCTTTTTCAAATTTTGAGACTACATAACGTGCATTTTTCTTCAAATGTCGTCTCAATTTCTTAATGACTTCTTCCGTTGAGTAAACCGTTAAGCGTTTTTGATTTAGGTTTAAGCATAAATACCCCTTTTTAATTTTGTTTAATCTCAGCTTTTTATTATCTAAAAATCCCGAAATGCATCCCCCAAGCTCGATACACTAGATCTTTAAATAACTTGAAAGCCTCAGTCTCAGAAGAGTCTAATGAACGAGTAGGCACCAGAGTTAAGTCAGCAGAAGGTAAACTCTAAAAGATTCTCTACCTCTGTGAACCTCAATCTCAAAAAGCAGTTTGATTTAAAACTGTAATCTAAACCTAAGCTAAAACCTAAACCAAACTCACTGTTCATAAATAGCTTCTATGCTGCAAACCTTCTCTGAAAGTTAAAGTAACAATACAACCAAATTGATTTGTTTTTAAAATAGTATCTCTATTGCTCATAATAATTAACCTCAATTTTTACCTTATCTTATCTATTAGACTTTTTAAACTAAGTTATCTTGTTTATAGCATATTTAGACACAAACTCTTGCACAGCACTCGATAAGTCAGTTCCCAAAAAGTGATTTAAGACATCAAAATCAATCATTATAGAACCTACCTTACTGTTATAATAAAACATCTGTAATCTGACCTATGTATTCACTCACCTGAAATTTTAACCATCCACTTAGAACCCTAAATCTAAATGAGACCTCCAACTTTGAATTGCTGACTCCAACTCCATAATTTTAACCCTCTTCCATAAACCTTTAAGAACAACTCACAATCTTAATTGTATAATCCGTGTTGATTAAACTAATCTTACAAGCACCAGTTAGAGCCTTTAAATTCCAAAATAGCAAACCTATAATCAAGATAGTCCAAAACTTGTTGAACTGCGGACTCCTTATCTAACCCAAAATCCTCAAATATAGGAGAACCACTTTCACAAAAAGATACCGAATATAGAGTACCTTCATGCAACTTTGTCTGCAATTTTGACTCTATATTACTCGAACCATAAACAGTTAAACGCTCAATACCCTCTGAGTACATATTTAAACCCTCATTTTCTATTTTTCTTTATTATATCAAAATTATTGTGGTTTGTCAGTACTAAAAGAAAACTAAGTCTAATATAGACTTAGTTTAAAAATCATTTACAAATAAGATACCGCAAACTCTTACTCACCGAGTAAGGAAGACAATTCCTCAGTATTGCGTTCCTTTGTGTTATCCTCAATCAAGGTCAATCTTAGTTCACCCATCATATTCAGAGTGTTCTTTTTGAACCAACTAAACCAAATAACTTATTTTTGAGTATAGTCAATTTTTTTCGATATTCTACCTTAATAATTTTGGATGTAGGAGTTAAAGCGCCAATCAAACCAACTAACTTCACTTTACGAGTTACCTTAACTCCGTCTTTTTGAAGAGTTATATAATGAGTACGTTTTGTTGGGTCAAAATCACTACCTTGACTGTACCCCTTAGTTTTATTTAAAGGTTCATTCAACGGAATTTTATAGTCACCATCTGAGTCGAATGACAACTCTACATCAATAGCTTTATCATTTTGGTAAACTTGTTTCCAGTCCGTAGCATAAAACACTTCTTCTTGAGAATTAAGGCTTACAAGTCCAAGAAAAACCGTAAAAAACAGAGCGAGACCTATAAAGGTACGTTTAAAAACATTAGAACTCGTCCAATCTGACGTTCCTTCTATCATAAACATGATGAACACAATTATAACACCAAGTGAGATGAAAGACCATAAAAATCCACGTGAAACTAACCAATCCATGTAAACCCCTCTCACATTACGGTTGCACAATGGTACTACCTGTACCATTGACAGTTACCCATCCGTGCTTTTCACGAGCTTCAGCTTCTTTCATGCGGATGAGGTTATCAGTGATGGAGTCGGATTTTGTTTTATTAGCCTTGGCTTCACCTTCAGCTTTGATTACGGCATTATCCGCTTCAGCTTGAGCTTGGATTTTCTTAGTCTCAGCTTCTACTTCAGCCTTGGCTTTTTCCTGTTTAGCAGTATCTATCTCCTTTTGTTTTACTGATTCATTTTTAATCGCTTGCTCTATCTCATCACCGGCATCTTGGTCAGTGATAGTAAAGGACACAAATTCTAAGTCATAAGACTCAAATTTTTCCTTCAAAGCCTTATCAATAGCCTCGTAAACCTCAGTACGTTTATCTCCAAGAATGTCATAAATGTCATAATTCCCCGTTACAGACTCAATCGCCCGTTGGACTGCAGGGATACCACACTATTATTCACGTTTTCCAAATCTGTGTAATTAGAGAAGACCGTCATAGCCTTTTCCTTATTAACACGGTACTTCACGTCAATATTGGTATTGAGCCATTGACCATCTTTAGTCTGAGTTGTAATCTTCTCCATAGTCTTGGTTTGAACGGAGGTGGAGAGAGTGTAAATTTGATCAACAAAAGGCATTTTCAAATGATAACCCGTTTGAAGTGTAGTGTCTTGGACACCACCAAAGGCACTTACTTTTACCCCAACTGTGTTAGCTGGGATTCGTTTTACCGCAGTTAAACGAAAAAGTCCAAGTAGGACAAGTCCTGTAACAACTGCGATTCCGATTTTTACTGGTTTTGTTAAATTCATTCTTTAATTTCCTTTTCTATTTTGTAATGAGCAATTCTGAACCGTTTGTGAACTGTTTAGACAAAGCTAAAAGTTCATCTTCTGGGATATAAGTGATACCCTTTCTTTTAATGTACGACCACGTGCGATTGTACATCTCGTCCGGAACACTTAACCATCCATAGTCATCTCTAAAGAAAATCTTCAAGATTTGGTCTTGTACCATAAAAATAGTTTGGTCTCCGTTCTTGAAGTTGATACGGAAGGGTTTTAGTTCTTCTACCATAGTCTAGTCCTCAAATTCTATTACTACTAATAAATCATCAGCCAATTTTAATTTGGGTAAACTTTCTAGTGAAAAATCACTTGCTAAAACCGAGAAAGAATACTTTGAACGATCTTTTGCACAAAAGTTTACAAAAGCTACAACTTGTCCTAATGTTGTAACATACTTACTTTTGCAACGAACAAGGTCATTAAAGACATCATATACCTCTTGTTTTAATGGGCTAAATGTAAACAAAAGTTCTCGTTCATTTGGATCAAGTAAGTTATCACACAAATCTAATGGGTTTTTAGTAGTTTCCAAGTCTGAAAGTCGAATTTCTGTCAAATGCAAATGAATTAAATCATGAAGTCTCCAAGCCATGTTTAATCTCCTTTCAATTCTTCTTCATAATAAGTCGCCAATTCTTCCATGTACTTTGTTGCTCAACGCTTAACTTTTGCAAGTTGGTTGGAGTCAAGGTTACAAATTTCGTACAATGGGAGTAGCGAACTTTTCATATCCAAAACATAGTAGCATCATGCCAAATATACCCCTCACAAACCAATGCACCACCACTAGAGTTCTCTTCGATTTCAACATTTAGAGGATTATCGGAATTAGAGTAAATAGTGACTTCTAACTTTAAGTCTCTATCTTTCAACTTCTTATTTAATAAAGATTTCAACTCAATCGAGCAATACTCTAAGTTTTTAGGGTCTATCTTAACTAGTTGTTCTTTTGCCATAAAACACCTCTCTTATTCAGGTAAATACTGCCAAGAAAAATGCTCATCTTCGATACTATCAAAGTAGTGACCACAGTCTGCTATAAGCTCTTTGAGAAATACAATGAACCATCAGATAATTTAACTAGAACCGGTGCAATGTATTGAGGAAGTTCTCCAACTAAAGGGAAAGTTGGATTTCCTTTAAGGGCATCTTGAACAAAATCTATATTACCTATCTGTGAACTATTATAGTAAGAACGTCTATTCCAAACAGTGTTCCACTTAAAGCGAGAGTAAGGATCTGAACCATCTACAACATCAAAAAGAACCATAATAGAGATAGTTAACGCAAATTCCCCAATTTCATCCGTAGAAGCCATTGCATGTTGGTATTTTACATCTGTAATATTTAATTTCGGATTTTCAGCAACCCACGCATTAAATTGATCTTCAACACCGTAAACATCAGAACCCTTACTTTGAAAAATCTTAGTTTTGTAACATATTTAATCTCCTAGTTTATCTCATAAAGTAAACAAATAGACTCATGGAAATCCGAAGCGGATACCCCACTATCTGCAAATCCTGAAACATTGGCTTGATAGCGTATATCTAAAACTTTAACATTTGGGTTTTCCAAGCCACTTATTTGCTTTGTCATCCGCACTCACCCAATTTTCTCGAAAACCAGAGTCTGTTGTAAAAATCTTAATTTGCTGCATTTTGTAAATCCTTCTCTTTTATCCACTTTCCATCAACAACTTGACCTTTACGGTCTTTAATTTCATTCCAAGCGTGTTCCACACACTCAGTTAAATCCCAGCCATAATACTTCGCAATGTGTTTTAAGTCTGCAACAACATCTCGTAAAACCCAGATACCGCTTGCACCCAACCAAATTAAATTAGTCGAAATAGCGATTTGGTCTAGGGTGGAAACCTAAGTAATTAAACTCACCTTTGTCTACCCACCAAAAATTCTTCGAAAAATCTCTTTTCCACTTGAAAAAATTGTTGAACGTAGATAATCAAAGTAACTACAATATCACCAAGAGAGTCTTTTAATAGATCTAAATCCCCACGATAATAAGCGCCGAAAAGTTCTCCAAACTCTTCCATAATTTTATAGCGTTGTTCTTGGTAAGGCAACTTGTCGATACCCCTAACCTTAGACCACTCTTCAATCTTAGCGATTAAGAGGCATTTCTTTTAATTCATTCTTCATTTTATTAACTTATACCATTCTACTGGATTTTTCAATCAAGTCTGCGTTTTCATAAATATTACCTACAATCGTGAAATTGTCAGACAAACGTAGAAAGTCACTTAAAAACTCTCATATTATCCTCATAAATAGAAGACCATAAAAGCAGAATCTTCTAATAAACCATATTTACTCTTAGTGAGCAAAAATTCAAATCCATCAAATTCCAAAAGCAAAGTAATTATCAAGCTGAGTTTCCCCATAGGCTTCATCTTGATTTTTCATAAAACGAACCATCAGAGAAATAAACAGTATCAGCGACTTTAATAATATTCCCTGCAAACAAAGGTTGACCTTTAGAGTCCACAAAAGGAGTCTGTGGTAAGAGAATACCATCAGACATTGGAATAAATCGTTTAAATTCATCTTCATGAATTGGGTAAATTTCCCTTTGCACATAGTCAATGCTTTCTACTTGGAACATCTGCTTTGTTTTGGTGTCCCACACTTTTATAGTTTGTTATCTCGTTCATAAAATCCTTTATTTTCCTTTCAAAGCTTTATAAAGCAAACCTACTAGAGTATCTTTATCTTGTGAAGTTAGCAACCAATATAAATCTAAGTCTTTATCTGTAGGAAACTCTTCTAAAGAGCGGTTACCCTTTAAAATATCAACTAACTCCAAATCCGTTACTTTGTAATGTTTTTCAGTTCTAAACCCAAGGTATTCATTAACCATAAATACTGTATTTGTTCGAAAATCGTAATAGTAAGATTCCACACCACGTTTTAAGGATACCCCTTGGAAGTTTTGACGAAGTTCAGCACCTCTATTCAGTACATCAGAAACATCAACTTCAATATAGGTATCTGGATATTAGAGCAACCCAGTACGAGCAAAAGAAGTCAACTGACCATCTTCATTTAGTTTTTGTAAGTTCTTCACATTTAATTTCATTTCAGTTTCTCCAATAAATCTTTATTTTGATAAATATTTCCAACAACTTTCACGTCGAGTTGGTGGTCGCCCAATAGCAAATCTTCAAGTTCTACAGTATAACGGTTTGTGATGTTTAAACCTAAATCCGAACGCTCAACGATACCAAGAGAATAGTAGGGGTCTTCTGATTGAGGGTCGTAATCCTCAAATTGGACAATATCACCTTCGTAAATCTCAACCTTATCTTCTGAGTTATCGAAAACGTGGAAAGATTGCATGACATTATTAGGAGACAAAAGCTTTGCAATAGGTAATCTATCTCCTGTTAAGGGAGAAAAAATCTCATAAATTACTCCATTAAAGTGTTTTGTTAAACAATGGTCTGGAACCATTAACTGAAGTTCTTCGTCCCAAGCTCTCATTTTTGGTACGGTCATTTATTACACCTCACTTAAAAAGCTCTTGCAAGCTATAAACTAAATTATCGTCTCATCATTTTTCTTAATAGCAGTCGACAACAACTGTTTAATTTCACCACGTACTAAATTGTCTTTGCAGACAAACTCCAATGGATAGACACCCCAAGAAAACTTAGATTTAAGCTCTAAAAAGAAGTTCTAAAAGCATGTCTGTAATAAACATAGTTATTTTGTTTATCTGCAACTTCTTTTTGCATATTGTAAGTGATCTAAAACTACCTCAAAATAACGCTGTTGATATTTATTGAGTTTAAGACCTTTTACAAAGCTTCTCAATCAATTCAATCGTTAAATCATCTAACGTAAACTGAACAACCTCAACATAAGAACCAGTCTACGTCAACATCCCCAAAAATAACTTGTCTTAAAGAAACTTCTTTTGTAGATTTAGAATCCTCAGTAGTTAAATATAAGTTAGTATGACCTAAATATTTACGTTTTCCTAATTTCAACTCAACACTATGTGTACGACCAAATTTCTCAAAGTAATGTCGAACAAACTCCTGCAAAGTCAAACTATTTGTACCATCAACAGCATGAGCAATCAAATCTTTGAAAATCTCAGTGGAGATACCGAAACCTTTATCTCTATCGTCTCCATAAGACCCATAAGTTCCAATTTCTTTAGGTTTGATTGTCATCTCTAAATCAACCTCTCTATTTCCAACCTCAGTTGAAATGTCAATCAAAATCTCGCAGATATTAGTGCGATTATTTGCAAAAGTACCTTGAAACTCATGCACGTCATGAACTTTATCCGTAATGTTCACAATGGTAAAAGTCTTTTAAATGTTACAATAGACATAATGTTTACTCCGCTTTCTTAATAGTAATTTAATTATAACATAAATAAAAGAATAAGTCAAATATTAAATAACTTGACCTACTCCATAACAAGCAATAACAAAACAAAGGATACCAAAAGTAAGGCAATCAAACCATTTAGAAACCATTGAATAAGTTTCTTCCTATCTGCTTTTGATTTTGTTCCCCTAAACAACTTCCAACAAACACGTAACCAACTCAAAAAAGAGAAAAAAATCAACAAACTGATAAAGACATAAGGATGTTGATCCATGAAACTTAAAAAGTTATGCACATAATTTTTGAGGGTTTTCCACAGATGTGTATAAGTCATATTAGTACCTTAAACCCTTTGTGCAAGTATAGATACCCAAACAAACTAGTATGGGCTGCGACATCATTTAATGGCTTATTTAACCAAAAGAAAGAGAATCATCCCCAAAAAACCTTTTGAGTATAAGTCAATAAACGTAAAGACTTTAGAAACTCTTCTAAACAAATATATGAATCGTCTACTAGAATAACTTTCTGTTCTTTTTCTAAGTCGGTCTTTAATTAGACTCATCTGATTTAAGTTTAACTCCGGTAAATCATAATTAAAAACATAATAACTTTTGTAGTTTCAACCTTTCGCTTTAAATCAGAATAACTACTTAGTTTGGGAATAATGTACTGTATTAAGTCTTCTAAATCCTTATTCCGAGTTGAGAATAGCTTCATAACCGCTAAGTCCTCATAAGACAGAACTTTAACAATCAAATTTTTAAAACCACTCAACTCTAAAAGCATTATATTCATCAGTACCGTAAAAGTGCAAAGAAAGTCTTTTACATTGTTTGAAAAACCCAAACTAGCTAAATAGTCTTTTGGTAAATAATCAGAGAACTAAGGTAATCTATATCTGAAGTAAGTCGAGGTTCGCCTAATAAGGAAAGAGCAGAACCCCCTACAATAAGCACTTCAGTTTTTGAAGATACCCCTTGTGACTGTTCATCCAATTTAACTAAACGCTCTAAAATATCGGCTTTTGATAGAAACATAAGTTCACCTACCTCCTTAGTTAATATTCTCTCGCTCAAACCACCCACCAAGTGCCATCTGAATATTCAACCAAACTTTGTGTGGTAATTCTTCTTCGCACATATCTGCAGAATATGTACCATTTTCAAAAGCAAAAATTAACTCAGTTAGCTCTCGATATCGCACCTTATCCACCATAAATAACTGTTGAGCCTTTAAAAACTCAATTACTTTCTTATCTTTTTCATTCATAACTTTAAAACCCTCTCATTTATCTTCTAACGAGTTTTAGGGTTTTTGAGGTATAAATTATCGACCTCATATCTAAAATTGAAACTGGGGTAATCTGAGACTTCTGAGAGTGGTTTGAGAGTTTTCTCAGATTATGAAAAAGAGCAGACATGTATCTGCTTTCTTCTTCTGTCCAAACTGCTATTTTTGGAAATAGAGACTTGAGGAATCGAACCTCAAAATGTAGACCACTGAAATTGGAGCAACAGTTCTACTATCTCCCACCTACTTTTTTTAGATTTACTAAAAAGTAGAAAAATATGAAAACATCACTAAACCATACCTGAGAAAGCGTTGCTAAAGACCAGTAGTAATAGTCATGCAAGAAACCTTTCTAAAAATATAAATTTGTTCACACGAAATAATCAGTTTCGTGCTATGAAATTAAAATCTTTTAAAATTTTAACTCCTTTCAAGTCTTAACTATATCTAGTTTACCATATCAAGTATCTTTTGTCAATAGAAAAAAATAGCTAAATTTGGAAATTGTATTAAAAAAAGTAGAAGCAACACAAAGAAAAGATAAAAAAAGTAAGATACCACGGTTGAATTTGAGTGTAAGTAAGAAAAACAAGCACTGTTTCTTCAAAGGTGCTTGTTTTAAACAACTAACTAGTCTAAATAACGTTGAATTCTACTCTTGAGTTGTTTAGAATTTCTCATAAGTGCTGGTAACTCTTCCAAGAACTTAGTAAATCACTAGCTTTTTATATACTTCTTTGCACTTCTCTTTGTTATGCTTTTTATTAAGAGAATCCATTTGAACAAAGAGCATACTGACAGTTATCTCATCGTTCACTAACTGCTCTACCCACTTGTCAACTTGTGAGGGACTGAATACCTCACAGTTAATGTAATAATCAAGACACCCTAACCTAGAAAAAAATTATCAGATAGTAAAAAGGTACTCTCTGCGATTAAGTGAACCGTTTAACCCAGTTTTTCCATAATAAAGGTCTTTTAAAAACTCTCTAGCTTCACTCTCTTCTGTAGTCAAAGAAGGTAAAGGAGGTTTGTCTTTTCTTTACTTTAACTATGTAGTACAAAGTAAATATAGCAGTCAAAACTAAAAGACACGAAAGACAATAAGTAAGGACTTGGCGTTGGTGCGCCAATTATAGGTAAAACGAAGTAGGAACCATAAGATACTACAGTTATAAACAAAGCTATAAATATGGAGTTCATGTAGTAAGCATAATGCCCCTATTCTATGGCGATTGTAAATCATGTTCCAGTTTTCGTAAACCCTCAACATAAGTAGACCCTACAAATCCTGAAAGAATAAAAACCACCAAGAAAGGTAAACCTATATAAATTACTGTATCAGAGTAACGATAAAATAAATAACCTAAAACAAAAAGTAAAACTACAAAAGTTAAAGCTAAAAATAGTAAACAAGGATACAGTTTGAAAGTTCTCCCAATAAGTTGCTTTTTTTCCTCTTTAGTGGGTGGTTTGATATAAGACATAACTTCATCTCCTTTTTATTTTTTTCGAGCAATTTGCTCTATATCATTTACAAAGACTATTATACTATAAAACTAAAAGAAAGTCAAGTAATTTCTTTTTTTAAACATTATAAACTCAACACTTTATTTAAACATAATAAAACGCTCTTAGAGCGTTTTTAATCTATTGGAGGTCTATTTGGTCTACTTTACATTTAAAATTGAATCTGGGACAATCTGAAAAAGTCTCAGAGGGAGAATAGAGTTAGTTCTTCCTATTCCCATTCGTTACTCTTCTTTGAAGAAAAACTTATAGAACCTACTCAAAGTAAAAGGGAGATTTGAAACCCTCTCACCGAAGTAAATGGCAAAGATAATAAGAACTGGGAACCAAAACCGTGAACTGTAAAGGAGTTAGAATACCGAAGATTAAACCTGTAATTACACTCAAAATTGGTAAACCAATTAAGAGCAAACATATTAAGAACCCATTAGGTGGTGTTGTACCCCCTTGACTTAAAAAGTCAAAGTAAGAGACCATCAACCACAAAACCAGAACAATACCTAAGAAAGTAATAGTCGTTGTGTACCACACTAAAACAGTCTGAATAGGTGTGAATTGTCTCTATGTCTCCGTTCGGAATAGGAATAAACATAGACAACAAATAAATCACAAACAAGAACTTAGACAGTCCTGTGAGCTTTTTATCTAATTTAATTTTGAGGTACTTTAAGAAATTAAGTAAGTACATAAACTATCCCTTTAATCTTCATCAATATCTTCAAGTGGACTATGGATACCACGTGCAAAAACAGTAAGTGTCTATAACTTTTCGCTTCTTCTTCTGTCACCTCTTGACCATTTACGAGGTGTAAACCATAGTAAAGGTGTAAAAGTTTACCTAATGATGTACTTAAATTTTTAACGATAATCATGTTTTCTCCTTATTCCATTAGACTTAAATTAAGTAATTAATCTTAAATTAATTTAACCTCAACAAATGGACGAACGCAAACCTGAGTATTGATTACAGAACTACTTATGTAAGGCTCGACCTCAAGTGAGGATACTGTAACTTTAGTAGTTGTAAAACCATTAAGATCAATTTTAAAGTTTTTCAACTTAAGGTCTTACGGTTAACCTATTCCACTTTAACTCATACTATTTCAACATTTAAAGCCACACAATAGCACTTATCGTTAAAGTTTCTACTTAAACACCACCTTACAGGAAATGCTAAATTGTCTTGCGTTTAATACATTTTGTATAAGGTTGAATGCTCAAAAGAGCTTATACGGTGTCTTTGTAACCTTGTCCACAGTCTTGCAATTACAAATGAAGCTCCGACATGAACATTAAGCTTCATTTGTGGACAAAATTTCTGTTTTGCAATCCAACTTGTCCATGCTGGGTTGACTTTTCTAATAAATACTTTATTTCTATAAGCTATAGACTCTACTAAGTCTACAAACTGACTGTAAGCAAGAGAATGTAACATTTCATTGTATTTCTTACCTTGTTTTTGTTTCCGTTTGAGCCTTTTTACTATTAAAGTTTAAGGTTTTCAATGCATAGGTCTTTACCTATAGATACAGATAAACTGACAACTTTCGATATAATTTGTTGTAAATCTGTTCTAGTTTTATTTCCAGACTTAAACCTATAGGGTAAAAACTGAGTTTGAACCAGATTTCCATATTGGTTTGTTTCAGCTAAAGTAATGAAACCCTTTATTGAAATCTAAGCCAATAGTACCATAAGTTGAACGTGTAAGAAAAATCATCAGAATCAAGTTTTTACTTCAAATGTACAATAGAGATAATATCTATTATTTCTCTTAATAACCTTAAAACTAAGTGGACTGCTTTTTATCTTTAAGGATATGGAGTAGTTTATCCTTATGATATCTAAAGTAAACCTTACCTAAAAACAAATCGATCAGAACCCTTTAAGTCTTTATATCCTCCAAAAATCTTTTCTCATCTTAAGTACAAACTGGTTATCTTTAGGGTTATACCTAAGTTGAAGTTGGTGATTACAATAAGTTTCACACTTTTGCTCCCACAAAAGACAACTGACTATCTCTACGTTCTACAAACTCAATATAATCTCTCTGCAGCAAGTGTTTTGTACCAAAAACACAATTTAAAACTAGAAGTCTCAATTTGATAAGTTAAATTAGCTAACTTTTGTTTTAAACGATTTAACTTTTTGTTTCTTGGCAACTATCTTTCTTCTTAAATTTCTTTGAGAAACTAAGGATACCGAAAGACCTAACCTCAACATAGTTGAGTTATCCTCTCGTTTTTGTTCCAATTTTGGGATAATATTTGTTTCCAAATGCTTTATTTTTTTCGCTCTAGTTGAGTTTTCTCATAGATTTTTAACTCCTTAAAGCTTATTTATGTGACCTTGAGCATCGGATATAATGGAATTAGCAGTTCGTTTGGTGATACCGTAAGTTTGTTGTAGATAAGTGTTAAAACTAGATTTATTAAACTCCTTTGAGTTTTTTGATTACATAGAAAGTTTCACGCACTGCTTTAGCGTAAGTATGACGAGCAACTTCTACATATCCAATTAACTCTTTGTTATTTTTGCTCATGTAACTGTGTAATTACGGTGTACTTACGTTTGTACATGTGTGTCTCCTTTCCATATAATCTTATTGTACAGACAGTTAGTTTGTCTCTTGTTTAACTTCTATAATCTCAACACCTTTTAGCTTTAAATACTGTCTCTAAATAATGAAACCCTACTTGAGCAAGTTTATCTTTATCTATGACAAATACTCTGTTTACTTCACCTGTTCATAACCATTTTAATAAGTTGTTGAAGTTTCTTACGTTTATCATTTAAACCTGAGCCTACTTCTGAAAGTACAACAACATTTTGTAAGTCTTCAACCTTAGTTACTAGAAAAGAGACTTGTTTATCTAAATTACCTTGTTTCTCTTGATTATGAGTTGAAACTCTAGCATAAATAACATCTTTTTGTAGAGTATTACTGTCATTGTAATACAAACCCTGTTCCTCTAACAAAGCTATCAACTTATTTTCTAGGTAGAAACCTAATATTTGTAGGAGTTCTGTCGAACTTAACCTTCCCTATTTTCTCCCAATTCCTTAAGGTTGTAGGGGTTACACTTAACAGTTTGGCTACTTGGTTTAACTTATAAGTAGACTGAGTTAGTTCGCTATCTTTATACATAGAAACCCTCCAAGTTTGATAAGTTAAGTATACTACAAATCAAAACAAAATGCAAAGAAAAAAACTATTAAATAGTTTAGAAAAAATTTTAACTATTTAATAGTTTGTGGAAACTGTAGATAAACCCCAATGGTTTGAGGACTTAAAGAAACTTTAGAACTTCGCTTAGTCAGAAGCACATAATTAGAGTCATAAATAAGTACACTCACTGCTATGGAATTAGCTAAGTATGGACAAGTTATGTAGTTTGTGAAGTTATGTGAGTCTAACTCAATCGAACCTACAAGCAAATTACTAACAAGAAACGAGTAAAAATCCAAAGGAGCAACCCAATAAAATAGAACCATCTGAACATACGCTCAGAGATTCAAGCCGTACCGTAGAACCATTGAACGCACTTGAGTACAATGAGGAAATCAAGTCTCTTTGGAACTCTTCAGAGAAGTAAGATGAAAAAGTTGAAGATTGCTGCACTACAGAATACCCTTGTTTAAATGGTGTAAACAAATTACTCACCAACTACTACAACAACTGTAGCATCATCTAACTTTACAGAACCCTCTAAATGTAAGTTTTGAATTTCAGAGAGCGTTCTACTTACCGAACCAAACACGAAAAACATATTGTAAAAACCATCGGACATGAACATCAGTTCTTGACCTTTATATGGAAAAATAACCTTGGTGACTTAAATAAGCACTTTTCTGGATCGAGACTTCCAATATGATACCCATTCGGTTGATTAGCTAAATGACGAGTTCTCTTATATACTTCTTTAACCTCAAACTCTAAATCAATATCGCTGAGAGTCTTTAAGTGAGCAATTTCCTCTCTATTTGCTTGTACAAAAGGAGCAAAGGAGTTATCTGTAATCAAATCTACTTGACTTACTACTAAATAGCAATCACCCTAAGTAGATATACTCAAAAATATCTCCAACAAATCGACCAAACATGAAAGCAAAAGTTGGTAACTCAGAGTAGTTATAAGTTAAATCAGAGGACAAATAAGTAGCTTTGTACTTGCGTTATTGCAGAAGCTAAAAATATCTTTCAACCCTCTATAATCCTTACACTCTTTAGGTAAAACTTGATTTAAAGTCTGCATGACTTGGGATACTGAGAAACCATGTTTAGTAGGTGTATCAAATAAATCCGTAGCTCCATCCATTACCCAAACATAATTCTTATAAACTCCAAAAATATCCTCATTGTCATGGTTCGTGCCTCTATCGAGTGAGTGAGAATAGGTGTTACATTCATTTTACTTTTGGTCATAAGTCACCCTTTTAACTAATTATTTATTTCAACTTAATAATTAGTATATCATAAAAACTTAATAAATCAAGGAAAACAAAAAGAGAACCTAAGCACATTAAAGGTTCTCTCCAAATTGTATTGAGTTCTTAAATCAAACTACGTTTACGAGTTAAAAAAATTGACGGTAATCCTCGTCTACCAACCTTAACTCTTGCAATGCAAATTGAGTTAAATCATCTAAAAAGTCCACATTAGGTAGCGTAACACATATACGATTATTGAAGCGCAAAGCATCATAAGGGAACTTTTTGAATGTAAACAAATATCTTTCTATCTACCAAGTAACGATATAATTTACCTACATTTGGACGAACTTCTTGGAGGTGAACTATAGGGGCACTCACATTATGTGAAGTAGGAGAAATTTTCAAACCATGATAAACACACATTTTCTTAAATGCAACTTCTGCAATTAAATGAATTACAGTAGCAAATATTCTATAATCTACATCTTTCATGATTAAAAATATTGTGGTACATACGTTCAAGTTCTGCAAGACTTAAATACTCTTCGTATAATGGAATTTTTCTTATTACGAGAAGCAATCATAAAAATAACCTCTCGATACCCTTTAGCTAACCAACTTTCACTATCATCAACATTTAACTCAGATGACCCAATAGCGTTCCATGAAGGTAAGACTTCAGTTTCTTTGTATAAATCATCTAAACGATCCTCAAACAAACCCCCACCAAGCATAGGATTAGAGTCTACCCCAGTCCACTTAAACTGAAAGTGAACATCTAAATCTCCTTGTTCATTCTCCTTCACAAAGGCTCGTACACCTTTCTTTGTATATCGTTTTTCAAATAATTGTTCCATTGTTAAAACCTCATTTCTTTTTATTTAATTATAACACAAAATCCTTGATTTTTCAAAGGTTTACTTAAAAAGATACCGAGGGCTACAATCCTTTATCTCTTCCACCTGTAAAATTAAAAGCAACCACATCATCTATCGCAGATTGAGGTAGCCATGAGTCTAAGTCCAAAAATAGACTCATCTAAAACAACTTCTTTTAACCATAGTTGTTACAACAACCATTTGTAAATGTAAGTAGTCAATTTCTTAGTTTCTTCTGTAACTAAACCCAGCAAAGGTTCATCGTACCTATAACGGTACAAGGGAATAAACGAGTCTCTATAATCAAAGCTAATTACAATAGTATAACCTTCACGTAAACCGAACCATTCATCTAAGTAAATATTATCAAACTTAGCAAATTCTTTTACTTAAATTATTAACGATATGACTCAATTTACTTACGTTTGTTTTTAACTCTGGATATAGAAGATAAATTAAATCTTTTAGGAACTTATCCATCTTCTCATTATCTTTGTAATAATCATATTCTCTTTCTTGGTCAAGAATTTCTTCCGTAAAAGGAGATACCGTTATCTTGTAGTGTGTGCGCTAAAGAGTTGTTTATCTTAGCTAAATCTACTTGGAGAACTTACCCATTTACTTCAACTGTGTAACGTTTATAAAGCATATTGAAAACCTCTACAACCTCTGTGTATTTATACTTTATTCTAGCACAAAAAGCTATAAATGTCGAGATACTAAAAATGCGAAAGAGTTTTCTTTCGCACGACAGTCGATAAGGTTTTAAGTCTCTTATCCGACAAACTTGGGTACCTTCTAATAAAGTTACCGAAATGAGAAGCATGCAGAAAATGGCACACCTCTGGATGCTACATTATACATAATATGAGATTTAATATCCATGCCGATTAACAGATTCGAACTGCTGACCCTCTGATTACAAATCAGATGCTCTACCAACTGAGCTATGGTGGAATACGAGGATACCCTTCGTAAGCGAATCTACGCTACTAGTTAGGTATCGTAGATAGACGTGGTAAAACCACTAAAGAAGTCTAAAAAGCTCCTACTCTTTGA